>Ga0310830_100261_pt1 | contig 61630 bp, 54 predicted proteins | sample WT_ome_5_FD_201301 | JGI IMG/M metagenome (GOLD analysis project Ga0310830, IMG submission 201301) | Sorghum-adapted microbial communities enriched on wild type (WT) sorghum from Joint BioEnergy Institute, Emeryville, California, United... ... | reverse complement strand
CCGTCCGCCGCTGACCGAACAAGAGCAAGCTCTCGTTCGGTCCGCTCGACTTGCATGTATTAGGCACGCCGCCAGCGTTCGTCCTGAGCCAGGATCAAACTCTCCAAAAGAAAGTTGATTGGCTTGCACTTCAGCTCCAGCACCAAAGTACTGTGAGCCTCAGCTTTTCGGATTGTCTAGCTTCGGCCGCTATCGGCTCGCGACGCTTCGTGTCCCGCTGCGGCGGCAACAGCCTCCTCGCGGGCCTCTCAGCGCGTTTCGCCGATAAGCAAGCGACCTCAGCTTTTCTTATGACGCTTGTGTTTTGTTTAGTTTTCAAGGAACTTTTATCATCTCTCAATAATGACAGCTATTAAATGATAACGCATGGACAACGAAAAGTCAATAGTTTTTTTATTTCGTTGTTGCAAGCAAGATAGATTGTATCACGTTACTGTTATTTATGCAACAGTTTTTTTGAAATAATAGTTCACAAAAAACGACCGATCCGTCTCCCACTGTTGCTTTGAGGTGGGAACTTCTCGGTCAACATCATAGAATTTCTTCGATATATAGGTCGCGCTGCTCGACTAATGAAAGCAACTGACCAGTTTTCATCACCTTGACAATCGGCCTTGCTGGTTCGTCGGGCTGGATAAATATCACCTCAGCCGTTTCACCGTTTGATAGTTTGACAATTGCCCCCGTTTGCAAGCTAATGAGATGGTTTACAAGCAAAGCAACCACTTCTGCATTTAATCGACCAAATTGCTCTCGCTGGATGGCTTCAATTGCCCGAAAGGGTGACTGCTTGCGGCGGTATAGACGTTCTGAAGTCATTGCATAGTATACGTCAGCGACCGCAATAAGCTGGCCATATGGATGAATTTTTTCAGCTTTGACTCGTAATGGATATCCGCTGCCGTCATTTCGCTCGTGATGTTGCAACACAGCCAACTTTGCTCCTTGGTTTAATGCCGCAATGTTTTGTACCATCCTATAACTCAAAATAGGATGTTGTTCTATTTCACGAAACTCCTCCTCGGTGAGTGCCGAAGGTTTCATCAAAATTTGGCTGCTTATTTTCGCCATACCACAATCAGATAAAACGCCAGCGAGCACGATTTGATGACATTCACCTTGACTGTAGCCGAGCTGCATGGCTAGAAACCCGGCGAGCAAACCGATGCTGACAGCGTGATGGTATAAATATTCTTCTTTTGTTGTGTAATGGTGAAGCATCAGCAACTCCCGCTTATGCTTTATCATTTTGTTGAAAAGTGGGATGGCGATCTCTCTGATTTCACCGATATCGACCGCTCCCCCCGCTTGCCATGACTGAAACGCTTTTTTATACCGTTGGACTGCTTCTAAATACAACATAACCGGACGTTCGTCGGCCTTCGTTGAGGCGGAGTCGCCTGCAAGGAAGGGCTCACCATTGGCTAATACCGGTTCGATCTCCACCTCATTAATCAGAAACTTGCTAAGCACGTGCAACAACTGCTTAGTGATGACCGTCTTTTTCGGCATAATCGGTTTTTTCGTTTTGCCAATCATATCTTGAGCAAGCACACAACCTTCGCGAAGCTGCTCCAATTTGACGCGCACCATCCGTTTATGCACCTCTGCCTATAACATTTATTTCTATCGTAACATGATTTTCCTTCCAATGGCAGTGCTTTCGGCCCAAAAAAAAGAAAGACGCTCCGTACCTTAATGGACGGAACGTCATAGAAGCTAAGCCGAATGGCCTTCCTCTTCCTCTTTTTCTTCCTCGGTTACCTTTGCTACGGTGGCGACGCACTCGTGTTCATCTTCACCAGATAGGCGAATGAGTTTCACACCTTGAGCGACTCTCCCTGTTCGGGAAATATCACTGACCGAAATACGGATGAGTACACCACTGGTCGTAATCACCATTAAGTCTTCATTGCCAACGACAGTCGTCACTGCGACGACAGAACCGTTTCTTTCTGTAACGTTGCATGTTTTCAATCCCTTGCCGCCGCGGCTTTGCACTCGGTATTCCGAGGCCGGAGTGCGCTTACCGAATCCTTTTTTCGTGACAACAAGCACGTCGTGGTGGTCTTCTAAAATCTCCATGCTAACGACTTCATCATTGTCATCAAGCGTGATTGCTTTGACTCCGGTTGCGCTACGGCCCATCGTTCGCACATCGGTTTCCGGGAAACGGATAAGCATCCCATTTTTCGTGCCGATAATCAAATGTTTTTGGCCGTCCGTCAATCTGACGGAAATCAGCTCATCCCCTTCGCGCAAATGAATAGCAATGAGCCCATTGTTGCGAATATGGGCGAAGGAGGAAAGTGAGGAGCGCTTGGCGATCCCTTGTTTTGTCGAAAACACAAGGTAACGTTCGTCGTCAAATGTTTCAATCGGGATCATAGCGTTAATCCACTCGTCTTTATCGAGCTCAAGCAAGTTAATGATCGGCAGTCCTTTGGCCGTTCGGCCGAACTCTGGGATTTCGTAGCCTTTCGCCTGATATACTTTCCCTTTGTTTGTAAAAAATAGTACGGTGTCATGGGTCGATGTAATAAGCAAATGTTCGACAAAATCGTCTTCCGATGTGTGCATCCCTTGCACGCCTCGGCCACCGCGCTTTTGACTCCGATATGTCGATAAAGGTAGACGCTTAATATAGCCTTTATGGGTGAGTGTAATGACAATATGCTCATGCGGAATTAAGTCTTCGTCGTCCAGCTGTTCGACAGCTCCAACAACGATTTCCGTACGCCGCTCATCGTTAAATCGTTCTTTAATCTCGCTAAGCTCGTCGCGAATAATTTGCAACACTTTCTCTTCGTCAGCCAACACCGCTCTCAGTTCAGCGATGAGACGGACAATGTCTTGATATTCTTGTTCAATTTTCTCCCGTTCAAGGCCGGTCAGCCGCTGTAGACGCATATCCAAGATCGCTTGTGCCTGCCGTTCACTGAGCGAGAATCGCTCCATCAATCCTTCGCGTGCTGCCTCCGTTGTCTGCGAACGTCGGATCAAGTCGATCACTTCATCCAAATGATCGAGGGCGATACGCAAACCTTCCAAAATGTGGGCGCGTGCCTCGGCCTTTTTGAGTTCGAATGCCGTCCGGCGGCGAATGACCGTTTTTTGATGGTTTAAATAATGCTCCAAGCATTCTTTTAAGTTCAGCACTTTCGGCTCGCCGTTCACTAAGGCGAGCATATTAATTCCGAAACTTGTTTGTAGGGCTGTATATTTGTACAAATTGTTTAAAACGACTTTCGCGTTCGCATCACGCCGCACTTCAATGACGATGCGCATACCGTTCCGGTCCGACTCGTCGCGCAAGTCAGTAATCCCGTCAATTTTTCTCTCACGTACAAGCTCAGCAATCCGTTCAATCAGTTTCGCTTTGTTCACTTGGTAAGGGAGTTCACTGACAATAATCGTTTCTTTGCCATTGGCATGCTGCTCAATTTCAGCCTTAGCGCGCAATGTAATCGAGCCTCGTCCCGTTTCATACGCTTTGCGGATGCCGCTGCGGCCGATAATTTGTCCGGCAGTCGGAAAATCAGGGCCAGGGATGTATTCCATTAAGTCAGCGACTGTCATTTCCGGGTTTTGGCTTAGCGCCAACAAAGCGTCGATTACCTCACCAAGCTGATGCGGCGGAATGTTCGTCGCCATCCCAACAGCGATACCCGATGAACCATTGACAAGCAAGTTTGGAAACCGAGACGGCAGCACCACCGGCTCTTTTTCCGAGCCATCATAGTTGTCTTGGTAGTCGATCGTATCTTTGTTGATATCACGCAACAGTTCCATCGCGATTTTGGACATCCGCGCTTCCGTATAACGCATGGCGGCCGCTGCATCGCCGTCGATCGATCCAAAGTTGCCGTGCCCATCAACGAGCATATATCGATAGTTGAAATCTTGCGCCATGCGCACCATCGTATCATACACGGCGGCATCGCCGTGCGGATGGTATTTCCCGATCACTTCGCCGACAATGCGAGCCGATTTTTTGTACGGTTTATCGGCGGTCATGCCAAGATCGTGCATGGCGTATAAAATGCGGCGGTGCACCGGTTTCAATCCGTCGCGCACATCCGGCAAGGCGCGCGAAACGATGACGCTCATTGCATAATCGAGGAACGAAGAGCGCATTTCTTGGCTAATATTCACTTCGCGAATGCGTGGTTGTTCGTGTTCTGCCATTCGTCCAAACCTCCCTTTTGAACCTCCACCGCTCCGTTCTGCCTTATAAGCGGCAGAAACAGACAAGCGGCAGGCGCCGCTTCGCTCGCGCGCCGGGTGATCCCGTCGGCAAGGTGAAGCGGGGAGGGCGGCCGCTTCCCTCTCTTCTCAGCCTAAATATCCAAGTTTTTCACATAACGGGCGTTTTCTTCAATAAACTGACGACGCGGTTCCACCTTGTCGCCCATTAAAATTTCAAATGTTTCATCCGCGTCAATCGCGTCTTGTAGGCTCACTTGCAGCAATGTTCTCGTTTCCGGGTTCATCGTCGTTTCCCAAAGTTGCTCTGGATTCATCTCGCCCAATCCTTTGTAGCGCTGAATCATCGGTTTTGGCTGAGCCGGCAGTTCGGCAAGAATTTTTTCGAGCTGACGGTCATTGTAAGCATAACGCACTTGTTTTCCTTGCTCGATTTTATATAGCGGCGGCTGGGCGATATAAATGTAGCCGCGTTCGATCAATTCACGCATATAGCGGTAAAAGAACGTCAAAAGGAGCGTGCGGATATGGGCGCCGTCGACGTCCGCGTCGGTCATGATAATGACTTTATGGTAACGCGCTTTTGAGATGTCAAAGTCTTCACCAATGCCGGTGCCAAGCGCAGTGATGATTGCCCGCACCTCATTATTCGACAAAATCTTGTCCAAACGCGCTTTTTCTACGTTAAGAATTTTCCCGCGCAGCGGTAAAATCGCTTGGAAATGTCGGTCGCGCCCTTGTTTTGCTGAACCACCCGCCGAATCGCCCTCTACGACGTACAGTTCGCTGATTGATGGATCTCTCGATGAACAATCAGCCAGCTTGCCGGGCAAGTTGGAAATTTCAAGCGCGCTTTTCCGACGTGTCAGTTCGCGCGCTTTTTTCGCCGCGACCCGGGCGCGCGCTGCCATCATACCTTTTTCGACAATTTTTCGAGCAACAGCTGGATGTTCAAGTAAAAACGTCTCGAACTGCTCAGAGAAAACGGCGTCTGTCACAGTGCGCGCATCGCTGTTGCCAAGTTTTGTTTTCGTCTGCCCCTCAAACTGCGGAGCCGGGTGCTTGATCGACACGATGGCTGTCAGTCCCTCGCGCACATCCTCACCGGTCAAGTTGGCATCGTTGTCTTTAAAAATTTGCTGTTTGCGAGCATAGTCATTGATAATGCGCGTCAGCGCCATTTTAAAGCCGGACTCATGCGTGCCCCCTTCATGCGTATGGATGTTGTTAACGAATGAGTAAATGTTGCTTGTGTAGCCGTCGTTATATTGCAAGGCAATTTCAACGGCGATGCCGTCGCGCTCGCCAGCAATGTAAATCGGCTCTTCGTGCAGCACTTCCCGTGTCCGGTTTAAATGGCGAACATAAGAGCGAATACCACCCTCATAAAAATATTCATTTTTCCGGTTGTCAACCCGTTCGTCCGTTAGGGTAATTTTCAAGCCGCGGTTTAAAAAAGCGAGCTCGCGCAGCCGGGTAGCCAGCGTCTCATAGTCAAACTCGGTTGTTTCTGTAAAAATTTCCGGGTCCGGCTTGAAACGGGTCGTCGTCCCGGTTCGGTCCGTTTCGTCGATAACTTGCAGGTCGGTGCGAGGTTCACCTCGTTCGTATTTTTGGTAGTGGATTTTTCCGTCACGATACACGTAAACTTCGAGCCATTCCGATAAGGCGTTCACAACTGAGGCACCGACGCCATGCAAGCCGCCCGATACTTTGTAGCCCCCTCCACCAAACTTTCCGCCGGCGTGAAGGACAGTCATAATGACCTCAACAGCTGGACGCCCCGTCGCCTCGTGCACATCAACTGGAATACCGCGCCCGTTGTCAGCGATCGTAATGCTGTTATCTTCTCCGATCGTCACATGAATTTCCGTGCAATAGCCGGCCAATGCCTCATCGATACTGTTGTCGACGATTTCCCAGACGAGATGGTGAAGCCCTTTTGGTCCTGTCGAACCGATGTACATTCCTGGGCGTTTCCGAACCGCCTCAAGGCCTTCAAGCACTTGGATTTGGCTCGCATCGTACGCCTGCTCAACCCGTTGTTCCATTGTCATGCCATATCACCTACGCTTTCTTTGCAAACGTTCAACGTTCCACAATCAAGAAGGGGCGGCTACCGAACCGGAGTGAACTCGATAAATGGCCGCTTCTTGAATGAGATCGTGCTTAATGCCGTCGATACTTGTTGTAGTGACAAAAGTTTGCACTTTTTTCCGGATCGCATCAAGGAGGTGGGTTTGTCGGAAGTCATCCAGTTCCGACAACACATCATCGAGCAATAAAATGGGGTAATCTCCTAACTCAGAAAAGATGAGTTCAATTTCCGCTAGTTTGACCGCCAGCGCTGTTGTGCGCTGCTGCCCTTGGGAGCCGAATGTTTGCACGTTTTTTCCATTGACGATAAACGCAATGTCATCACGGTGTGGGCCGACAAGCGTCGTTCCCCGCTGAATTTCCCGCTCTCTCATGGCGGCAAACGTTTCACTGTATGCTTCTACTATTCTCGACAATTCTGCCTTTTCTGATACGTCAACTGATGGTTCGTATCGAATGTGAAGCCGTTCGGCGCCACGACTGATTTCATGGTGGATCGGCATTGCCCATTGCTCGAGCAACGCTAAAAACTGGCGGCGCCGCAGGGTGATTTTTGCCGCCAGCACCATGAGCTGCTCGGTTAATACGTCGAGCACTGCTTCATCGTGTTGCTCACGTGCCTGCATCATTTTCAAGTAATGATTGCGCTGCTGCAACAGCTTTTGATATTGGCTTAAATCATGTATATAAACGGGCGATACTTGCCCGATTTCCATGTCGATAAACCGGCGCCGTACTTGCGGGCTTCCTTTGACTAAATTCAAGTCCTCAGGAGCGAACATGACAACGTTTAAATGGCCAACATATTGGCTGAGCCGCTGCTGTTCAATATGGTTACATCTTGCCTTTTTTCCCTTTTTTGAGATCGTCAGTTCAAGCGCTAAAGAACCGCTTCGCTTTTCTGCTCTTCCTTCTATTTTAGCATAGTCTTCATTCCAACGGATAAGGTCTTTATCGTTCGTGGTGCGGTGCGATTTTGCCATGGCCAGAACATAAATGGCCTCCATCATGTTCGTCTTTCCTTGGGCGTTTTCCCCTAAGATGATGTTAACGCCTTGGTCAAAACTTAACGTCTCATGTTCATAATTGCGGTAGTTCGTTAGTGTTAAGTTAGTCAGAAACACCCGGCCTTCACCTACTCCACTTGCGTGACGATAAACGTGCCGATCCGTTCAATCTCAACTCGGTCGCCGTCTTTCAGTTTCCGGCCGCGCCGGTCCTCTTTTTCACCGTTAACGAATACATTGTATTCTTGCAAAAACCATTTCGCTGCGCCGCCTGTCTCAATCAAATTCACTAGCTTTAGCAGCTGTCCTAACGTAATCGTTTCCGTAGTAATTGTTACTTTTTGTTCCATCTGCTTATCGCTCGCTTTCCTTCAAACTGCCTATTCTTTTATTTTACCGAAAAACTCTTCCACTCGCAAAGAAAGCCGATGAGCAAGGACAGTCAAAGGGATTCCCATCCTTCTCATCGGTCACGGAAAAAGTCATGTTTAAGACAGCACAGCCGTTATGCGCGTAAAGCTAGCTTTATTAAGGGGTTATCAATATGTTCTTACCGGCAAAATAAGCTGAAGCATTGAGTCTGTATGAAGTGGACGCAACAAGAACGGACGCATTGCCCCCGTGAAACTGATTTGAATATCGTTGCCATCAAGCGCCCGCAGCGCATCCATCATGTATTTTGCACTGAAGGAAATGTTTAATTCTTCGCCTTCAATCGACTCGGTTTGCAACTGCTCAGTCACTTTTCCGATCTCCGGAGAAATCGAAGAAATCTCAAGTAATCCTCCAGGGAGCGTCGTCAGTTTCACCACATTGTTTCTTCCTTCCCTTGCAAGCAAGGATGCCCGATCGATCGCTTGCAAAAATTCTTTTGCATTGACGACCATGTTCGTTTTGCTGTCGGTTGGGATCAAGCGGGCTGTCTCCGGGTAATTTCCGTCGAGCAATCGGGAAAAGAACAGAAGATGTTCCGCCTTAAACAACACTTGGTTGGCCGTGATAACGATACTGACTGGAGCATTGCCGTCATCTAAAATTTTGCTCAGCTCGTTGAGGCTTTTCCCTGGAATGACGACATTATATGAAATCGCGTTTTCCGCTTCGATTTTTACTTTGCGCATCGCTAGGCGGTGACTATCTGTCGCCGTGCAAATCAGTTCGCCGTTTTCGACTTTCCAGTTGACACCTGTCAAGATCGGGCGTGTTTCCGATGTTGATACAGCAAACACTGTTTGTCGGATCAGCGTTTTTAATAAATCGGCCGGAATTTGAAACACGTTTTCCTCTTCAATTTGCGGCAAACGTGGATATTCCTCAGCGTTTAAGCCATTGAGACGGAATTCTGAGTGTCCTGAGCGGATGACAGTCAAGAAGTTGTCCTCGGTTTCAATCTCAATGGTTTGTTGAGGCAGCTTTTTGACGATTTCGGCAAAAAAGCGCGCTTGCAGCACGATGCTTCCGGGTCTTTTTACGTCAACAAGCAAGCGTCCCTCTTTTTCGAGCGGAATAAACGACTCAATCGAAATGTCAGAGTCACTTCCGGTCAACGTCACTCCATGAGCGTTTGCTGTTAACTTAATTCCGGTTAAAATCGGGATCGTTGTTCTTGTCGATACAGCTTTCATTACGTCTTGGACGCTTTTTGCCAGCGCTTCGCGATCAATGGAAATGTTCACTTGTCGTTCCTCCCCGTTTAGTTGATGTTCGGAAATAAATTATAAAAATATAAAAATAAAAATTCGTAGTAATAGTCATATGGCTTGTTAGTATGTGGATAAACAAGAAAAGCGAAGTAAGCACAGCCTGTCCACATGTGGATAAGCTGTGCATAAAACAAAGCCGGTTATTCACAGTTGCTTCAGCTTTTCTTGGATTTCTTTTAAATGTTTCTGCAGCTGCGTGTCGGTTTGCAAAAGCTTTGATATTTTTTCATGGGCGTGGATGACCGTCGTATGATCGCGGCCGCCAAATTCGTCGCCGATTTTCGGCAGCGAACAGTCAGTCAGCTCACGGGAGAGATACATGGCGATTTGTCGGGGGAACGCGACCGATTTTGTCCGTTTTTTTGCTTTAAAATCTTCAAGCTTAATGTTGAAATGCTGCCCAACAACGCGCTGAATGTCCTGGATTGTAATTACTTTTGGCTTCGCGCTCGGAATGATATCCTTCAACGCTTCCGCTGCCAAGTCAGCCGTGATTTCTTTATTGATGAGCGATGAGTAGGCGACGACGCGGATAAGAGCGCCTTCGAGCTCACGGATGTTCGAATCAATTTGGTTGGCGATATAAAGCATGACTTCGTTCGGGATGTCAAATCCCTCTGCCTTTGCTTTTTTGCGGAGAATGGCGATCCGCGTTTCTAAATCAGGCGGCGTGATGTCCGTGATCAGTCCCCACTCAAAGCGAGAGCGCAAGCGATCTTCAAGCGTCGGGATTTCTTTTGGTGGCCGGTCACTCGAAATAACGATTTGCTTACTTTCTTCATGCAGTGTGTTAAACGTATGGAAAAATTCCTCTTGAGTTTGTTCTTTTCCAGCCAGAAATTGAATATCATCAATAAGCAGAACGTCGACGTTCCGGTACTTATTGCGAAAGTCGTCAGGGCGGTTATCGCGGATGGCGTTAATAAACTCGTTTGTAAATTTTTCCGAAGACAAATAGACGACTTTCGCGGATGGGTTATGTTCAATTACGTAATGGCCGATCGCGTGCATTAAGTGTGTCTTTCCAAGCCCGACTCCGCCGTAAATGAAGAGGGGGTTATACGCCTTAGCCGGCGCCTCAGCGACCGCTAACGAGGCGGCATGAGCAAACCGGTTTCCAGAGCCAATAACGAACGTATCGAACGTATATTTTGGATTTAACATGCTCTGTGGGAAGTCGTTCGCCTCTTCATACGGCTTTCGTTGTTTTTTCGCCGACGACGGAAGCTCCAATTTTTCATCAGCCTGATTTGGCGGAATGATAAATTTGACCGCCAGCTCTTCTCCAGTAATCGCGTAAATGGTTTCCGCAATTAAATGGGAATAGCGGGAATCAAGCCAGTCTCTAGCAAACTCGTTTGGGGCTACGATGACGAGCGTGTCACCTCGTAAAGAGTGGGCTTTCGTCGATTTAAGCCAAGTTTCAAAGCTCGGCTTGCTAATTTTTCGTTCGATTTCTCCAAGCACGCGATCCCATAAGTCATGGATATTTTCCACCCGTTGCCCCTCCCTTAATTCAGAGGATAATGGTTCGTTTAAAAAAATAAATTTGTGGAAAAATATATTTAAGGAAAAAAGGCGGCTTTTCGACAAAATCCACCATCTGTGGACAACACTATAAACAAGCTGTGAAAAAATATATCCACATCCTATCCACAAATGTGGATATCTTTTTTTATCCACACGATTATTCATAGTGAAAACACATTAATAATAGCAAATAAAGCAGCTAGTTGCAATGGTGTTTTTTGATTATCCACAAAACGGACAGGCTGTGAAAAAATCGTTATCCACACCGCTGAACATGTGAAAAAAATGTCGATAAATGTTGTGGATTATTATTTAGGGCAGAAAAATTATCCACAACAGTGATAGAGGGAGAAAAATACGAAGGCGGTTGACATTTGCTAAGATTGTTCAATATAATGAGAAAGACTGCCCGTAACAGTTATTCCCTAGGGAGGTGTCATAGATGAAACGGACGTATCAACCAAATAAACGGAAGCGCAGCAAAGTGCACGGATTCCGCGCGCGCATGAGCACGAAAAATGGAAGAAAAGTATTGGCGCGTCGCCGTCGCAAAGGAAGAAAGGTATTGTCTGCATAATAGGCCACTGAAACATCAGTGGTCTTTTTTCTCAACATTTTGCCGTCGGGAAATTAGGCAAGTGGAGTGTTTTGGGAAAATGAAAAAAAAGTATCGGATCAAAAAAAACGAGGAATTTCAAGAAGTGTTTCGACGAGGTGTTTCGACGGCCAACCGCCAGTTTGTTGTGTATACGCTTGACCGTCCGGAGCAGCCTTACTTTCGCATCGGGCTTTCGGTCAGCAAAAAGCTTGGCAAAGCGGTTGTCAGAAACCAAATTAAACGATACGTCCGCCAATGTTTTCTTGAATTAAAAGAGGAGGTTGTCCCGGGCAAGGACTACGTCATTATTGCTAGGCAGCCTGTGGCTGAAATGGGCTATGCAGAAGTGAAAAAAAGCTTGCTCCATGTGCTGCGGAAAGCTGGGGGATTGAAAAAGAGAGGCCGAACAACGGATTTGGCTTGAAAAAATGCTCCACGCGGCGAAAAAAGGTGGTAAAATACATACGTGAACTTGTACATGTGGGAGGAAAAAGAAGGTGAAAAGGCGAATTCCATTGATTGTTTTGCTTAGTGCATTGGCTGCCATGCTGTCCGGATGCACGGAAATTAATGAACCGATCACCCAAGAAAGCAAGGGATTTTGGAACGAATATATCGTTTATCCGCTTTCTTGGCTTATTAAATATGTCGCTGAGTTGCTTGGCGGAAGCTTCGGGTTATCGATCATTGTCGTTACCATTCTCATCCGTCTGCTCATTTTGCCGCTGATGATTCAACAGACGCGCAATGCGAAAGCGATGCAAGCGCTTCAGCCTGAAATTGAGGCGTTGCGCAAAAAATACAGTTCCAAAGACGCGCAAACCCAGCAAAAGCTCCAGCAAGAGATGATGTTATTGTTCCAAAAGCACGGCGTCAACCCGATGGCTGGCTGCTTCCCGATTTTAATTCAAATGCCGATTTTAATCGGTTTCTACCATGCTATTATGCGCACAAGGGAAATCGCTCAACATAACTTTTTATGGTTCGACCTTGGTGACAAGGACCCATACTATATTTTGCCTTTAGTTGCCGGATTGACGACGTTCATCCAGCAAAAAATTATGATGGCCGGCTCTGCTCAGCAAAATCCACAAATGGCGATGATGCTTTGGATGATGCCGATTATGATTGTCATTTTTGCGATCAACTTCCCGGCCGCCTTGTCGCTTTACTGGGTTGTTGGAAATATTTTCTCCATTGTGCAAACGTATCTCATTAAAGGGCCGGCTGTTTCTGCCCATTCAGGAGGAGCGAAAAAGTGAAAGAAGTGACCGCGACTGCCGCAACAGTCGAAGAAGCGGTGGAGTTGGCGCTCGCACAGCTCGGCGTGCCTCGGGAGCGCGCGAATATCGTCGTAATCGATGAAGGAAAAAAAGGTTGGTTCGGCCTGTTTGGTGGTCGGCCGGCGGTTGTGAAAGCAGTGCTGAAAATCGATCCGGTTGAGGAGACGGTACGTTTTTTGCAGCAGGTTATCACGCAAATGGGAGCGGAAGGGGCAAACATTGAAGTCGCCCGCCGCGGCAAGCAAGTGACGCTCCACATTCAAGGAGGGCCGGTCGGTTTGCTGATTGGCAAACACGGGCAAACGTTAAACGCGCTTCAGTTTTTGACGCAGCTCGTCGCCAACCGCCATGCCGACGAATACGTGTCGATTGCCGTCGATGTAGAAAATTACCGCGAACGAAGGAAACAGGCGCTTGTCGAATTAGCACATAAGCTAGCGGCCAGGGTGGTCAAGACGGGGAAAGAAGTCAAGCTTGAGCCGATGCCGGCGCATGAGCGGAAAATCATTCATTTGGCACTGGCCGGCAATAAACATGTCTCCACCTATTCGATCGGGGTTGACCCACATCGTTCGATCGTCGTTTCGCCAGCAGCAGGCAAAAAATCGTCAAGGAAAGAGGCACCTCTTTAAACAACATAGAGGAAGCCTCTCTTTTTTTGGCTTCTATTTCTAGGTCGGAGAGGATGCCTAACATGTTTATGTCTAATACCATGTCTTATTTTGCGAATGTATGTTCTATATAGTTTGTATCAGCCCTATACATTTTAGACAACCGGCCTGAGCGTGCCATATTGTTATTCACATGTGGATAAGTTAAAATTGAACTAAACAAAAATACACAAGGTGAATACGGCCAAAAAAAGTTGTGGATATAGATGGAACGGAGAAAAGTGAGGTGAACAAGCCATGACAGAATTTGATACAATTGCCGCTATTTCGACGCCGATGGGAGAAGGGGCGATCGCCATTGTTCGGCTGAGCGGGGATGAGGCGGTAGAGATCGCCGATCGGCTTTTCCGCAGCCCAACTGGAAAGCAGCTGAAAGACGTGCCGTCACACACGATTCATTATGGGCATATTGTTGACCCAAAAAGCGGGCGGATCGTTGAGGAAGTGATGGTATCGGTCATGCGGGCGCCGAAAACATTTACGCGTGAAGATGTAGTAGAGATTAATTGCCATGGCGGGTTCGTTTCCGTCAATCGGGTGTTGCAGCTTGTGCTCGCGAACGGGGCGCGTCTCGCCGAGCCGGGGGAGTTTACGAAGCGAGCGTTTTTAAACGGGCGCATCGACTTATCCCAGGCTGAAGCGGTCATTGACCTCATTCGCGCCAAAACGGATCGAGCGATGAACGTCGCCTTGCAGCAAATGGAGGGGCGCTTGTCGAAATTGATCCGCGAATTGCGGCAGACGATTTTAGAAACGTTGGCGCACGTTGAAGTCAACATCGACTATCCGGAATACGATGATGTCGAGGAGATGACGCCGCGTCTACTAAAAGAGAAAGCAGAATACGTGCGTGGGCAAATTGAAAAACTGCTTTCGACCGCTACCCAAGGGAAAATTTTGCGCGAAGGTTTGGCGACGGTTATTATCGGGCGGCCGAACGTCGGCAAGTCCTCACTGTTAAATGCGCTTGCTCACGAAAACCGAGCGATCGTCACTGATATTCCGGGAACGACGCGCGATGTCATCGAAGAGTATGTCAACGTTCGCGGTGTGCCGCTCCGCTTGATTGATACGGCCGGCATCCGTGAAACAGAAGATATTGTTGAACGGATTGGCGTCGAGCGCTCACGGCAAATGTTGAAGAAGGCCGATTTAATTTTGCTTGTTTTGAACTATCATGAACCACTGACAGAAGAGGATGAGCGGCTGTTTGCAATGACAGAAGGAATGGATGTTATTGTTATCGTCAATAAAACGGATTTGCCTCAGAACATTGATATAGAGCGGGTCAAAGAGCTTGCGGCTGGCCGGCCGATTGTGGCAACATCACTATTGTGTGAACGAGGAATTGATGAACTGGAAAAAGCGATTGCTGACTTATTTTTTGGTGGTGAACTCGAAGCCGGCGATTTGACTTATGTCTCGAATTCCCGGCATATCGCGTTGCTCGAACAGGCGAAAAAGGCGATCGAAGATGCGCTGTCCGGCATTGATGTTGGCATGCCGGTCGATCTCGTTCAAATCGATTTGCGCCGCGCGTGGGAGCTGCTTGGCGAAATCGTTGGCGATACAGTGCATGAAAGCCTGATTGATCAGCTGTTTGCCCAATTTTGTTTAGGAAAATAAACAAGGAGGAACCGAAATGGAGTATCACGGAGGATCGTATGACGTCATCGTCATCGGTGCTGGTCATGCCGGCTGCGAGGCGGCTCTGGCGTCTGCGCGCATCGGTGCGAAAACGCTCGTCATTACGCTTAACCTCGATATGATCGCATTTATGCCATGCAATCCGTCGATTGGCGGCCCAGCGAAAGGGATCGTCGTGCGCGAAATCGATGCTCTCGGCGGAGAAATGGGGAAAAACATTGATAAAACATACATTCAAATTCGGATGCTCAACACCGGCAAGGGGCCGGCTGTCCGCGCGTTGCGTGCGCAAGCGGACAAAGTGCTGTACCAGCGGGAAATGAAAAAGACGCTCGAAAACCAGAAAAATTTGACGTTGCTGCAGGGGAAAGTCGAGCGGCTCATCGTCGAAGATGGCGTCTGCAAAGGCGTCATTACGCAAACAGGAGCGCATTATTACGCCAAAGCGGTTGTCATTACGACTGGGACGTTTCTACGTGGGGAAATTATTATTGGCGATATTAAATATTCAAGCGGACCGAACAACCAGCAGCCGTCGATTAAGCTGTCTGAGCATTTAGAAGAGCTTGGGTTCGAGCTCGTTCGCTTCAAAACGGGAACGCCGCCGCGCGTTAACAGCCGGACAATTGACTACAGCAAAACAGAAATTCAGCCGGGCGACGAGGAACCGCGGGCTTTTTCGTACGAAACGACGAAATACATCACCGACCAACTGCCTTGCTGGCTGACGTATACGACAGAGGAAACTCATCGCATCATTGACGAAAACTTGCATTTGTCGCCGATGTACTCCGGCATGATTAAAGGAACCGGACCGCGCTATTGTCCGTCGATCGAGGATAAAGTCGTCCGATTCCACGACAAACCGCGTCATCAAATTTTCCTCGAGCCGGAAGGGCGGGAAACGGAAGAAGTGTACGTGCAAGGATTGTCGACAAGCTTGCCGGAACATATTCAACGCAAGTTGCTTGAGACTATTCCTGGACTTGAGAAAGCGCAGCTTATGCGGGCTGGCTATGCGATCGAGTACGATGCGATCGTGCCGACACAGTTATGGCCGACGTTGGAAACCAAGTTGGTGAAAAACTTATACACCGCTGGTCAAATTAACGGTACGTCCGGCTACGAAGAAGCGGCGGGTCAAGGCATTATGGCCGGCATTAACGCCGCCCATCGCGCGCTCGGCCGCGAGGAAATCATTTTAAGTCGTTCGGATGCCTATATCGGTGTCTTGATCGACGATTTAGTAACAAAAGGGACAAACGAGCCGTACCGCTTGTTGACATCACGCGCTGAATATCGGCTGTTGCTCCGCCACGACAATGCTGATTTGCGCCTGACCGAGCTCGGCTATCGGATCGGCCTTATTTCCGAAGAGAGGTACCAAGCGTTCTTGGCGAAAAAAGAGGCAATCGAACGGGAGAAAAAACGGTTGCAAACGGTCATCATCAAACCGACGCCAGAAGTGCAGGAAGTGATCCGCCAAGCAGGGGGAAGCGAGCTGAAAGATGGCATCCGCGCTGCAGACTTGCTCCGGCGCCCAGAAATGACGTACGAACATATTCAAAAACTCGCGCCGGCTGACGAAGACATCGCTCCAGAAGTGGCTGAGCAAGTTGAAATTCAAATCAAATATGAAGGCTATATTCAAAAATCGTTGCAAGAAGTTGAACGGCTCAAAAAAATGGAAAACAAAAAAATTCCGGAAGATATCGATTACGACGCTATCCAAGGACTGGCGACCGAGGCGCGGCAAAAGCTGAAACAAGTGCGCCCGCTCTCGATTGCCCAAGCATCGCGCATTTCGGGCGTCAATCCGGCCGATATTTCGATATTATTAGTGTATTTGGAACAAGGAAGAATCGCGCGCGTGTCGAATGAATAAATCATGAGGGAAAGGATTGGCTTATGGAGGCGACACAATTTCAAGCCATGCTCGAAGAGAGGGGAATTTCCCTCTCTTCCCAGGCGCTTGCACAGTTTGAGCGCTATTATGAACTGCTCGTTGAATGGAACGAGAAGATGAATTTGACCGCCATTACGGACAAGCCCGGTGTATATGTGAAACATTTTTTTGATTCGGTTTCTCCGGCGTTTTATTACGACTTTTCCGAGCCGTTCTCGCTTTGCGACGTTGGTGCTGGGGCAGGATTCCCGAGCATCCCGCTTAAAATTTGCTTTCCGCACTTGCGAGTTTCGATTGTCGATTCGCTGCAAAAACGCATCCGCTTTTTACAGCATCTTGTTGGGGAACTAGGGCTTAAAGATATCGCCCTTTACCACGATCGTGCCGAGACGTTTGCTCGCCAAAAGGGGATGCGCGAATCGTTCGACGTCGTTACGGCTAGGGCAGTGGCGCGTATGCCGGTGCTTGCCGAGCTTTGCCTTCCGCTTACGAAAGTCGGCGGTACATTCCTCGCGATGAAAGCTGCTTCGGCCCCCGAAGAGTTGAAAGAGGGGGAAAAAGCGATCGCCGTGCTCGGCGGGGAAGTAACCGCGACGGAAACATTCATGCTGCCATTTGAGGAAGGCGAACGGACGATCATTTTCGTTCAAAAAACGAAAAAGACGCCGGCCCGATACCCGCGCAAACCGGGAACGCCAAATAAACAACCGATTCAGTAACCCTTTGCGGACGCGGCGGGAAAGGGAAAGAGAAAAGAGGTTGTACCGGCTCCCGCCTCGCGTTCCGTTTCGAGGAAAACAAAGACGGCCATAAGCAGCGGCACCTGCTGGGCGAAACAGAGAATATTGGCCAAGTATGTCCAAAGGTGGTGTAGGGGGATGAAGCATCCGTTTTCACGTTTGTTCAGCTTTGGAGAAAAAGAGCAAGAAGAGGCGGGGGGCAAGCAAGAGAGGGAAGAAGTTCGCAACATACCGGTTGCCAGTATTATTCCGAACCGTTTTCAGCCGCGCACGGTATTTGATGAAGAAAAAATTGCCGAACTGGCGTTGACGATTCGCACGCACGGCATCATCCAACCGATCGTCGTCCGCGAATGCGACAACGGACAATTTGAAATCATCGCCGGCGAGCGGAGATGGAGAGCGGTGCAAAAGCTTGGTTGGACGGAAATCCCCGCTATTATTAAAAACTTAAACGATAAAGAAACCGCCTCCGTTGCCCTCATTGAAAACTTGCAGCGTGAGGAACTGACGCCAATCGAAGAGGCGATGGCGTATGCCAGATTGATCGAACTCCACGATTTAACGCAGGAAGCGCTTGCCCAACGCCTCGGCAAAGGGCAGTCGACCATCGCCAACAAGCTGCGACTGCTTAAGCTTCCCCAAGAAGTGCAGGAGGCACTCCTGCAACGGGCGATTACCGAACGCCATGCGCGTGCGTTAATTGCATTGAAAGATAAAGAGAAACAGCTGAAGCTTCTGCAAGAAATCATCGATAAACAATTAAACGTCAAACAAACAGAAGACCGCGTGCTAAAGATGCTTGAGGCAGGCGAACGAAAGCCGAAGCCGAAGAGAAAGGCGTTCAGCCGAGATATGCGCATCGCTGTCAATACGATTCGCCAATCGCTTTCCATGGTAGAAAATAGCGGGGTGTCGGTCCATTCTGAAGAAGAAGAGTTTGACGATTACTATCAAATTACGATTCGCATTGCAAAAAAATAACGAAGTCACCTGTTGCCTCATCAAGCGCGGCTGATGGGGTTTTTTCTTTCAGAAAACAAAGTCATTTTTCTTTTTTTCATGATAAAATAGAATTTATGAGTAATAGATAGAGGTAGGTGGCATCGTGGGCAAAGTCATTGCTATTGCAAACCAGAAAGGCGGAGTTGGGAAAACGACGACAGCCGTCAACTTGTCGGCTTGTTTGGCGTATCTCGGAAAAAAAGTGCTGCTTGTTGACGTCGATCCGCAAGGGAACGCAACGAGCGGAATCGGCATTGAAAAGGGCGATGTCGACGAATGCATTTACAACGTCATTATTGGCGATATGAAAGCAAAAGATGTCATTCGGCCGACAAATATCGAAAATTTATACGTAATTCCGGCGACGATCCAGCTAGCAGGCGCAGAAATTGAGCTCGTTTCGGTCATTTCCCGTGAAATTCGGCTTAAAAACGCGCTCGATCCGCTCAAGACTGTGTATGATTTTATCATTATTGACTGTCCTCCTTCGTTAGGATTGCTGACGTTAAATGCGTTGACGGCGGCGGATGCTGTCCTGATCCCTGTTCAGTGCGAATATTATGCGCTTGAAGGGCTCAGCCAGCTGCTGAACACGATCCGGCTCGTGCAGCGGCACTTAAACTATGATTTACGCCTTGAAGGCGTCTTGTTAACCATGCTTGATGCACGGACGAATTTAGGTTTACAAGTGATTCAAGAAGTCAAAAAGTATTTCCGCGAAAAAGTGTACGAAACGATCATCCCGAGAAACGTGCGGCTGAGCGAGGCGCCAAGCCACGGCAAGCCGATTATTTTATACGATGTCAAATCGCGGGGAGCGGAAGTGTATTTGGAACTGGCGAAGGAGGTGCTTGAACGTGGCTAAAGGTCTCGGTAAAGGCATCAATGCGCTGTTTAACAACCTCTCGCTCAACGGGGAAGAGGAAACCATCTTCGAAGTCAGCATTTCTGATCTCCATCCGAACCCGTACCAGCCGCGGAAAACGTTTCAGCCTGAGGCGATTGAGGAACTAAAACAATCGATTTTGCAGCACGGTATTTTGCAGCCGCTCATCGTTCGTCGCTCGCTGAAAGGGTTTGAAATCGTCGTTGGCGAGCGGCGCTACCGGGCGGCAAAAGAAGCAAATTTGCCGTCCGTTCCTGTTGTCGTGCGCGAGTTAACGGACGAACAAATGATGGAGTTTGCGCTTTTGGAAAACTTGCAACGTGAGGATTTGAACCCGATCGAAGAAGCGATGGCGTATAAAATGTTGATGGACAAGCTGCACTTGACACAAGAGGAAATTGCCAGCCGCGTCGGGAAGAGCCGTCCGCACATTGCCAACCATTTGCGCTTATTGTCTCTTCCGCCCGAAGTACAAAAGCTGCTCATTGACGGCACACTTTCGATGGGACACGGTCGTGCGCTCTTAGGGCTGAAGAAAAAAGGAAAAATGAAGTCCATCGTTGAGCGAACGGTTCGTGAAGGGCTGAACGTGCGCCAGCTTGAGAAACTGGTCCAGCAAATGAATGAAAATGTTTCACGTGAAACATCGAAACGAAAACCACCGGAAAAAAGCGTGTTTATCCGGGAAAGCGAATCGCTGTTGCGCGAAAAATTTGGCACGAACGTCACGATTAAACAATCAAAGAAAAAAGGGAAAATCGAAATCGAATTTTTTTCTCCGGAAGACTTAGAGAGAATATTGGAACTACTTGACGTACAGTTCGATGAGTAGAGCGGCCCTTAACCAAGGCCGGTTTATTTTTATTAGAGAGGATTGAACACCATGGTATTGCTAGGGACGATTGTCAACGGAATTAGCATTGTTGTCGGAGCCTTGATCGGAAAATGGTTTCACCGTATTCCCGAACGGGTAAAAGAGACAGTAATGGGGGGCATCGGGCTAGCAGTAGCACTTCTTGGCATTCAGATGGGAATGAAAAGCGAGCAGTTTCTTATCGTCATTTTCAGCCTCGTTTTTGGCGGTATTCTCGGGGAGCTTTGGAACTGGGAGGAAAAGTTGAATCGGCTCGGCCAATGGTTGGAGAAGAAAGTCGGCGGCCACGGGGAAGGAAGCATTGCGAAAGGGTTTGTCAGCGCGACATTATTATTTGTCATCGGTGCGATGGCGATTGTCGGGGCGCTTGACAGTGGGTTGCGCGGCGACCATAGCGTCTTGTATACGAAATCGATTTTGGATGGATTTACCAGTGTTATTTTGACAACGACGCTTGGCATCGGTGTCATTTTCTCTACGCTGCCCGTTATCATATACGAAGGCAGCATCGCTTTGTTGGCGACACAAATCGAGCGATTTGTGCCAAGGGAAGTGTTGGATGCGTTTATCGCTGAATCGACAGCAACCGGGGGAATTTTAATTATAGCTATCGGGCTGAATATGCTTGGTTTGACAAACATTCGCGTGGCCAATTTGTTGCCGAGTATTCTTGTAACGGCAGCGGCTGTTTTCATTCTTTCGTTCGTTTAACAAAAGTTGCTGTCGACACCTTTAAGGGAAGGAAAAAAGAAATCCCCTTCTTGAAATAGCTTGTCAAGAGGGGGATTGGCCACCTACCATAATGAATGTCGATCTTTCGGAAACGGTTGGACGGCAAGCCGTTCCTTCCGGATGAGATGCCGTTCTGCCTCATAAATGCCGTTGGCGATCGTTTTGGCCATATTCATGACGAGATGAAGGCGTGTATTTTGCAGGACGAAAAATTCCATAAATCCGCTCACATTCACTACTCCGGTAATATGGGCGTCGCCGACGGGAAGAAGCTGTTTATTCACCCCAGCTCCAGGGCGAACCGGTCCTTTGGCTACAGTGATGGCGCCAACACTTTTCAGCCGTCCGAGACAAGCATCGACCGCGATCATAAATGGATCACCATGAATGAGCTGAATGGCTTCCACTTTTTCTTCTAGGTTGACAGCGTGGATCGGTTCTTCAAGCGTTCCGTAGACGTGAAAGCGGGTCAATGGCTTCTCCTGTAGCATCGTGCCGACAAGCGGTCCGAGCGAATCACCGGTTGAACGGTCTGTGCCGATGCAGACGATGGCGATCGGTTGGACGAGCGGATCCGGAAGCAGCGAAGCGATCCGCCAGGCAATCGCGGCCACCGCTCCTTGTTCATCGTAAAAAATACGATTTCTATCCTCCTTGGAAGAGAAAAATATCGACGGTATGCTCATTCACTTCACTCCTACTTTCGATTCAAAAGTATTAACAGTATACGGAAAATAAAAGAATGATATACATCTTGACGTTTGTTTTTCTTTTTCATCTGGTGCATGACTACAAATCAACGATCGATCTTGTTAAAATAAAAAGCGCAGAATGAAATAAGGTAGAGGTGTCGTCAACGTTGAAGACAATTGAAAAAACGGTGAATCCGTTCTTTGAGTTTTTGACAGATGAGAACTTGTGGACTGAGATCGGAAAAAAGACGCTTTATATTATTCTTATCCTACTCATATGCGCCGTAGCGGTGAAAGTATTGAAAATGGCCGTCCATAATGCATTCAAAATGCGCCAGAAAGCACCGCTCCGATTTTCGGAACGTCGGGAGATGACGCTAGCGCGACTGCTCGACAACGTCATTACATACGCATTATATTTTATTGCGTTATTGATGATTTTAGATACGTTGGGTGTTCCCGTTAAAGGGCTGTTGGCCGGGGCTGGCGTCGTCGGCTTGGCCGTTGGCTTCGGGGCGCAGAGTTTAGTGAAAGACATCATTAGCGGATTTTTCATCATTTTTGAAGACCAGTTTGCTGTCGGCGATTACGTGCGCATCGACAATTTTGAAGGGTATGTGGAAGAAATTGGGTTGCGGGTGACGAAAATTAAAAGTTGGACTGGAGAAGTGCACATTTTACCGAACGGCAGCATCACGCAAGTGACAAACTATTCGCTTCATAATAGCTTGGCGGTTGTAGACGTCAGCATCGCTTACGAAGAGGATATTGAAGAGGCAGAACAAGCAATTCGCGAGCTTCTGCCGCAGCTGCCGGCAAAATATGAAGATATGGTCGCTCCGCCGGAACTGCTCGGCGTGCAAAATGTGACCGGTCCGGAAGTCGTGCTCCGCATTGTATGTGAAACAAAACCGATGTGCCATATCGGTATAGGAAGAGCCATTCGCAAAGAAGTAAAGATGCTTTTAGACGAACGAGGGATCGAAGTTGCGTATCCACGACTCGTGCTGCATCGCCGGGATGAAGACGAACAGTCTGCGGTGAAGCGGCAAAGGGAACAATCGTGATGATATGGGGGTGAGTGGATGGAAGGGAAAGAATTTGGTTTGTATGATATCGTTGAAATGAAAAAACCGCATCCGTGCGGTACGAACCGTTGGAAGGTGATCCGTCTAGGCGCTGATATTCGCATTAAATGTGAAGGATGCGCCCATAGTGTTCTTTTGCCGCGCAAAGAGTTTATCCGTAAAATGAAAAAAGTGTTAGTCAAGCACGAGGAATAGAGAAATGCGAACCAAAAAAGCATGGGCAGCTGTCCCATGCTCTTTTGTTAATTAAGAGGGAAAAGGATGGAAATCACGCATGTGACGTCATGCCCGCTCAATGGCTAGGGTATGCGGGTTGAAAGTGACGGTGAAGGAAGGAAAAGTCGTGCGCATTGACGGCGATGAACCACACCCGATCACGTAAGGGAGCATTTGCAGGTGCGGACGAATGTTGAAAGAGCGGGTCAATGCTAAGGAATGTCTCCTTTATCCACTGAAAAAAGTGAACGGGCAGTTTATCTGTGTTTCGTGGAAAGAGACGTTTGATGATATTGCTCGAAACGTGCGGGAATTAAAAAACGGTTCGGTCCGACAGCTGTGCTTCGTAACCATGATTACGCCAATAACGGGCTGTTGAAAAATTTGGACCGACGTTTTTTCAACTGCTATGGTGGAGTGATGGAACTTGTCGGCAGCCTTTGCTGGGGTGCGGGGATTGAAGCGCAAACGTGAGATTTTGGCAACGCGTACAGTCATTCACCAGAAGATATCAAGGAATAGTCGTCATATCGTTATTTGGGAGCGAAACGTCGCCCGGACGAACATGCATTGATATGCAACCATTAGACAGAATCCATCGAGTAAGTATCTCATTTTCATTCCGCCGGGCGAGGCAAATCCCGACCTTTGGATTTGGACGGAGCTGGCGAAGCGCGTAGGCTTTGCAGATGAATTTGCCTATACGCACGAGCAGTTTCTCGCGATGGCGCTTCGACCTTTGGAACGAGACGGCATTACGCTTGAACGGCTGAAGGCAGAGCACCGCGTTTTTTTGCCTGTCGAACCGGTGCCATGGTGCGACCGTCGCTTTCAAACGCCAAGCGGCAAATATGAGCTCATATCTAACATTGTTCGACAAAAAGGGATGGATGGCCGTCTCCAAATCATGTATCCGGCTGAATCAAAAGAATCGAATCCGTTATTGGCCGCGAAATATCCGTACCGGTTGCTGACGATCCATCCGCTCGGGTCGAACCATTTGCAGCACTATCCGCTCATTCCGGCATTGCAGATGGTTCACATTGAAGTTGCAGCCGATGTTGCCGACGAAAGAGGGCACACTGATGGTGATCAGGTGCTTGTCTACAACGACTGCGGCTCGCTCGCCGGCACGTTCAAAGTGTTTGATGGTGCTTATCCGGGAACAATCAATATTGATGAAGGACAATGGGGAGGCGTTTGGCGGTTCGTTTAACGTACTCACGTTGGATTTGGAGTCGGGCAACGGCTGCGGCAGTACACTGTATGACTGTTTAGTTCACATTCAAAAAATAGTGCTGAAAGAAAGAGAAACGACCTAAAAAACGCTTTTTCCAGAACAGACTGGCGGTACGCTTGTCATTTTTCTTGCCAGCCCATATAATGAGGGAAGATGCGAACGGGAAAGAGGAGTGGGACGAATGGGATTGACAGCAGGAATTGTCGGCTTGCCGAACGTCGGCAAATCGACGTTGTTTAACGCGATTACAAAGGCAGGAGCTGAATCAGCCAACTATCCGTTTTGTACGATTGAACCAAACGTTGGTGTCGTCGAAGTACCTGATGAGCGGTTAAATGTACTGATGGAAATGTTCCAGCCGAAGCGGACGGTGCCGACCGTCTTTGAATTTACCGATATTGCCGGCATCGTCAAAGGAGCGAGCAAAGGAGAAGGGCTCGGCAACAAGTTTTTATCGCACATTCGTCAAGTGGACGCGATTTGCCAAGTGGTTCGTTGTTTTAACGATGAAAACATTACCCACGTTGCCGGCAAGGTCGATCCACTAGCCGATATTGAAACGATCAATTTGGAGCTTATTTTCGCCGATTTAGAAACAGTAGACAAACGAATCGAACGGGTCGGCAAAATTGCCAAGCAAAAAGACAAAGAAGCAGCGTTTGAATACGACATTTTGCTGCGATTAAAAGAGACGCTTGAAGCCGGCAAACCGGCGCGTACGGTCGAATTCACTGATGAAGAGATGAGAGTCGTTAAACAGCTACATTTGTTGACGACAAAGCCGATGCTTTACGTCGCTAATGTCGGGGAAGAAGATGTGGTTGATCCAGATAGCAATCCGTTCGTTGCTGAAGTGCGCGAGTTTGCGAAGAGCGACAATGCTGAGGTCATCGTCGTTTGCGCTAAAATTGAAGAAGAAATCGCTGAATTCAGCGACGAAGAAAAACAACAGTTTTTGCAAGAGCTCGGCATTAAGCAGTCTGGTCTTGACCAGCTTATCCGCGCTGCTTACAGCTTGCTGGGACTGGCCACATTTTTCACTGCCGGTGAGCAAGAAGTACGAGCATGGACGTTCCGGAAAGGAATGAAAGCGCCGCAATGCGCTGGCATTATTCACTCTGACTTTGAACGTGGATTTATTCGCGCTGAAACTGTTTCGTACGCTGATTTAGTCGCTGCTGGATCGATGGCGGCAGCGCGGGAAGCCGGCAAAGTGCGCCTCGAAGGAAAAGATTACGAAGTGCAAGATGGCGATATTATGCACTTCCGGTTTAACGTGTAACATAACGGCAAGTTCGAGGAAAAACGATCACATTTGCCGAAGGAAAACTCTCTAACTGGTACGCTGTTTTCCGCAATGGCGCTGGAAGATGTTTGCGCAGCCAGAATGCGAGACATGCCCTTGCTTATCACTTGCAATCGTGGTATAATCAACGAATGTGAGTAATGGCTATTACTCCTTGCCCTTCAGCGGAAGGGCCGTTTAGACCAAAAGGAGGTGACGAGCGTGAGAAAATACGAAATCATGTATATCATCCGCCCGAACATGGACGATGAAGCAAGACAAGCTGTCGTCGAACGCTTCAACAACGTGTTGAAAGAAAAAGGTGCGGAGATTACGAATGTGACGGATTGGGGCAAACGCCGTTTAGCCTATGAAATTGAAAAATACCGTGACGGTTATTACATGATTCTCAACGTCATGGCAGAACCGCAAGCGGTGCAAGAATTTGATCGCTTAGCGCGCATTAGCGAAGATATCATCCGTCATATCGTCGTAAAAGAAGAAAAATAATTTTTGGTATATGTTAAGAGGTGGTTCTGATGATTAACCGCGTCATTTTGGTCGGCAGGTTAACGAGAGATCCGGAGTTGCGCTACACTCCAAGCGGAGTGGCTGTTGCCACATTTACGCTCGCGGTCAACCGCCCGTTCACAAACCAGCAGGGCGAGCGTGAAGCTGATTTTATCCAATGTGTTGTTTGGCGTCGCCAGGCAGAAAACGTCGCTAACTTCTTAAAAAAAGGAAGCTTAGCCGGAGTGGACGGCCGGCTGCAAACTCGCAGCTATGAAAACCAAGAAGGCCGGCGCGTGTATGTGACGGAAGTGGTGGCTGATAACGTCCAATTTCTTGAGCCAAAAGGAAGCAACGAGCAACGTGGGGCAGCAGCAGGCGGCTACTATGGGGATCCGTTCCCATTCGGACAAGATCAGAACCACCGATACCCGAACGAAAAAGGGATTGGCCGCATTGATGAAGATCCTTTCGCCAATGACGGCCAACCGATCGATATTTCTGACGACGATTTGCCGTTTTAATTGATAAGGAAGACAGGGACAGAAAGGAGGAAACGGACCATGGCAGGACGGAAAGGTGGACGTGGCAAACGCCGCAAAGTATGTTATTTCACGGCGAACAACATCACGCATATCGACTACAAAGACGTTGATTTGCTGAAAAAATTCATTTCCGAACGCGGCAAAATTTTACCGCGTCGCGTGACAGGAACGAGCGCGAAATATCAGCGCAAATTGACGGTCGCGATCAAACGCGCGCGCCAAATGGCGCTCTTGCCGTATGTTGCGGACGAGTGAGCTGAAAAAAGCAGTAAGGGGGACCTTACTGCTTTTTTCTATTTATGCTGATCACTAGACGGAAAGGAGAACGTTCATTGCGAAAGACGCATGCTCTCACTGAAGCAGCGATTGAATTGGCATTGTTTGCCGTTTTGCTTTTGCTCGCGTTATACGTGCCGTTTATCGGTTTCATTGCTGCTTTGTTTTTAGCGCTTCCGTTTATGGTGTTTACGATGCGCCACGGGCTCATTCCCGCGTGGTTGCTGCTTGCAGCGGCGCTTGTCGTCTCCGGTTTGATCGGATCGCTTTTGTCGCTGCCGATGGCGCTTATGTTCGGAACTTTTGGCATAGCGGTCGGCGCGATGCTGGTGAAAAAGAAAAATCGTTACCTTGTTTTGCTTATTGGTGCGCTCGTATTTTTAGCCAACATTGTGCTTGACTATGTCATTTCGATTCAATTTTTGCAAGTTGATATGATCCAAGATACACTCGCGCTAGTGCGTGAATCATTTGATACGGCAATGCGCGTCATGGAAGGAATGGGGCAAACACCGCCGACGGAGATGAAAAAACAGTTTGAGCAAGCCATTGTGCTGATTAGTTACATGACTCCGACTTTGTTTTTCGTCGCCTCGTTTGTGTTGGCGTACGTGACGATTATTGTCTCGCTTCCAGTCATGAAACGTCTGAAACTGCCAGTCGGCACGTGGCCGCCGTTTCGTGAGCTTTCCTTGCCCAAAAGCGTGTTATGGATTTATGTCCTTGTGCTCGTTTTATCCCTATTTCCGCTTAAAGAGGGAACATTTACATACATTGCTGTATTGAACGTATCTTACGTGTTGCAGCTTGCCTTGATTGTTCAGGGGTTTTCATTTTTGTACTACGCCGCTTACAAAAAAGGCATAGGAAAAGGTGTTGTTGTCGCGGGGACGGTTATTTGCTTATTCCTGCCTTTTCTACTTTATCTTGTGGCGATATTCGGTATAATTGATTTAGGATTTGATTTGCGCCGCCGCATATAATAATTGGATAAAGTAAGCCATTTTTGCAGTGTAGGAGCTGACTTGAATGTCTCATTTTTACGAAAGGAAAACGTACCGTTATCCGTCCTATGCGTTAGCCGCCTTGGCGGTGCTTATGGCTGTTAGCTTGTTTTATTTTCAATGGATGCTTGGGCTCGTCGGTCTTCTCGGTGTTGGTTTTTTGCTTTATTACGTCATTTGGTCGCAACGCTCTTTACACAAGGAGCTGCAACAATATATTTCCAACTTGTCATACCGAGTAAAAAAAGTCAGCGAGGAAGCGCTGATGCAGATGCCGATCGGTATTCTGCTCCTCGATGAGGAAGACAAAATCGAATGGTCGAACCGGTTTTTAGCAGCTTGTTTTAAAGAACAGACATTAATTGGGCGTTCGCTCGCTGAACTTTCCGAACCGTTGGCTGCTTTTGTGAAAAAAGGGAAAACCGACGAAGAAATCATTGAACTGAATGGAAAACAGCTGAAAGTGATCGTCCACCGCCATGAACGGCTTCTTTACTTTTTCGATGTTACTGAGCATATGGAGCTGAGACGGCGTTATGAGACAGAGCGATTGGTGTTGGCGATCATTTTTCTTGATAATTACGATGAGATTACCCAAGGAATGGACGATCAAGCGAAGAGCCAAATGAACAGCCTTGTCACGTCCGTATTAAACCGTTGGGCGAATGATTACGGCATCTTTTTAAAACGAACGTCCTCCGACCGGTTTATTGCTGTATTAAACGAGCATATATTGACGCAATTGGAAAAAAGTAAGTTTTCGATTTTGGACGAAGTGCGTGAACAAACGGCAAAACATCAGGCCCAGATTACGTTAAGCATCGGCATCGGTGCCGGCGTGTCCTCGCTTCCCGAACTTGGGACGCTTGCTCAATCGAGCCTAGACCTAGCGTTAGGACGCGGCGGCGACCAAGTGGCGATTAAGCAAGGAAACGGAAAAGTCAAGTTTTACGGAGGCAAAACGAATCCGATGGAAAAGCGGACGCGCGTCCGCGCCCGCGTCATTTCCCATGCGCTTCGCGAACTGATTGCCGAGAGCGATAAAGTGCTCATTATGGGTCACAAATACCCGGATATGGACGCGCTTGGAGCCGCCATTGGCATTTTAAAAGTTGTTCAATCGAACCAAAAGGAAGGATTTCTTGTTGTTGACGCTATGAAAACAGACGCTGGAGCGCAGCGGCTGCTTGAGGAAATGAAAAAACAGGCCGATTTATGGGCAAGATGCATCAAGCCAGAACAGGCGCTTGAGCTCATAACGGAAGATACGCTTTTGATCGTTGTTGATACCCATCGGCCGTCGCTTGTCATTGAGGAACGGCTGTTATATCGTGCCGACCATATCGTCGTCATCGATCACCATCGCCGCGGTGAAGAGTTTATCGAGGCGCCGATTCTCGTCTATATGGAGCCGTACGCCTCGTCGACGTCTGAGCTTGTCACTGAGTTGTTGGAGTATCAGCCAAAACGAGTGAAACTTTCGATGCTTGAAGCGACAGCGTTGCTTGCCGGCATTGTCGTTGATACGAAGAGCTTCACGCTCCGCACCGGTTCACGGACGTTCGATGCGGCTTCATATTTGCGCGCTCAAGGGGCGGATACGGTGCTCGTGCAAAAGCTGCTGCGGGAAAGCGTGGCCAATTACGTTAAACGGGCAAAATTGATTGAGCGGGCAGCAATCGATGAACATGGCATTGCCATCGCTAAAGGAGACGAGAACGAAGTGCATGACCAAGTGTTAATCGCGCAAACGGCTGATACGCTTCTCACGTTAAGCGGTGTTGTCGCTTCGTTCGTCATTTCCAAGCGAGGCGACGGAACAGTCGGCATTAGCGCCCGCTCGCTGGGCGATGTCAATGTGCAAGTGATTATGGAACGGCTTGGCGGAGGCGGGCACTTAACGAATGCTGCCGCTCAGCTTTCCGGTGTGACGGTCGGAGAGGCGGAGCAGCAGCTGCGTGAAGCGATTCATGACTATTTTGAGGGGGGTAAGCCAGTATGAAGGTCATTTTTTTGAAAGATGTAAAAGGAAAAGGGAAAAAAGGGGAAATCAAAAACGTTGCCGACGGTTATGCGAACAACTTTTTGTTCAAACAAGGGTTGGCCATTGAAGCGACGCCAGCGAATTTAAAAGCACTCGAAGCGCAAAAACAAAAAGAACAGCGCCAAGCGGCGGAAGAGCTGGCGAATGCCAAAAAGTTAAAAGAGCAGCTTGAAAAGCTGACAGTGGAAATTGCGGCGAAGGCAGGTGAGGGAGGCCGTTTGTTCGGCTCGATCACGAGCAAGCAAATTGCTGAGGCGCTGCAAGCCCAGCACGGCCTAAAGCTCGACAAGCGGAAAATCGAGCTTAACGATGCCATTCGCGCCCTCGGATATACGAACGTGCCGGTGAAGCTTCATCCGGAAGTGTCAGCAACATTAAAAGTGCACGTGACGGAACAAAAATAACGGTGACGGTTCACTCCAAGATGCGAAGATGTCCCCGCCCGCTGCGGCGGGGCTTCCTTGCTTATCGGCTAACAGGGGAAAAGGTGGTGAGACGATGAGTGAACTTTTTTCTGAACGAATTCCTCCGCAAAGCATTGAAGCCGAGCAGGCTGTGCTTGGCGCCGTGTTTTTAGATCCCACTGCGTTAACGCTCGCTTCGGAAATGTTAATTCCAGAAGATTTTTACCGCGCGGCCCATCAAAAAATTTTCCACGCCATGCTTCGTGTCGCCGACAAAGGCGAACCGGTTGATTTAGTCACAGTGACAGCGGAACTCGCTGCTTCCGAGCAGCTTGAAGAGATCGGCGGTGTCTCATATTTAAGCGAGCTCGCCGATGCCGTGCCGACAGCGGCTAACGTTGAATATTACGCCCGCATCGTGGAAGAAAAATCGGTGCTTCGCCGCCTCATCCGTACGGCGACATCGATCGCCCAGGACGGGTATACAAGGGAAGACGAAATCGACCTTCTGCTTGATGAAGCAGAACAAAAAATTATGGAGGTTTCCCAACGGAAACATTCAGGTGCCTTTAAAAATATTAAGGATATTCTCGTTCAAACGTACGATAATATTGAAATGCTCCATAACCGGAACGGAGAAATTACCGGCATCCCGACGGGATTTACTGAGCTTGACCGGATGACGTCCGGTTTTCAGCGGAGCGATTTGATCATCGTTGCTGCCCGGCCGTCGGTCGGGAAAACGGCGTTTGCTTTAAACATCGCGCAGAACGTAGCCACAAAAGCAAACGAAAATGTTGCCATTTTCAGTTTAGAAATGAGTGCCCAGCAGCTCGTGATGCGGATGCTTTGCGCCGAGGGAAATATCAATGCACAAAACTTGCGCACCGGCCAACTGACGCCGGAAGACTGGGGTAAGCTGACGATGGCGATGGGGAGCTTATCGAACGCTGGCATTTATATTGACGATACGCCGAGCATCCGCGTCAGTGATATTCGCGCCAAGTGCCGTCGTCTGAAACAAGAAAGCGGCCTTGGCATGATCGTCATTGACTATTTGCAGCTTATCCAAGGAAGCGGACGCAGCAAAGAAAACCGCCAGCAGGAAGTATCGGAAATTTCCCGTTCGTTAAAGGCGCTCGCCCGCGAGCTCGAAGTGCCAGTCATCGCCTTGTCACAGCTGTCGCGCAGCGTTGAGCAGCGCCAAGACAAGCGGCCGATGATGTCCGACATTCGTGAATCCGGAAGCATTGAGCAAGACGCTGATATCGTCGCTTTTTTATATCGGGATGATTATTACAACAAAGATTCCGAGAACAAAAATATTATCGAGATCATTATCGCGAAACAGCGTAACGGCCCAGTGGGGACGGTACAGCTTGCTTTTATTAAAGAGTATAATAAATTTGTGAACTTAGAGCGCCGTTTCGATGAGGCGCAAATTCCGCCAGGAGCATAAAACAGCGCGATGCCAATGGCATCGCCTCTTTTCATGTCTCTGGTTAATAAACGAATAAAATAGTTTATAATTGTTTTTAATGTTCGTGTTTCATTGACTTTATGCCTGAAAACTGTTACACTTACAATGTTTAGACCGTGGAAACTGGAGGTGCTCGCCATGTCGTCAGTTGTTGTTGTCGGCACACAATGGGGCGATGAAGGGAAAGGAAAAATTACTGACTTTTTATCGGAAAATGCGGAAGTGATTGCCCGATACCAAGGAGGAAACAACGCCGGACACACGATCGTGTTTAACGGGGAAAAGTACAAGCTGCACTTAATCCCGTCGGGCATTTTTTATAAAGATAAAATTTGTGTCATCGGCAACGGAATGGTTGTCGACCCGAAAGCGCTTGTCGCTGAACTCTCATATTTGCATGAACACGGCATTTCGACGGATAATTTACGCATTAGCAACCGCGCTCATGTTATTTTGCCATACCATTTGAAACTGGATGGGCTCGAGGAAGAGCGGAAAGGTGCGAACAAAATCGGCACGACGAAAAAAGGGATTGGCCCGGCATACATGGACAAAGCGGCGCGCATCGGCATTCGTATCGTTGATTTGCTTGACCGCGATGTGTTCGCGGAAAAGTTGGCCCGCAATTTAGAAGAGAAAAACATGTTGTTTGAAAAAGTGTACGGGGTCGAAGGCTTCCGGCACGAGGACATTTTCGAAGAATACTACGAGTACGGTCAACAAATCGCTAAGTACGTTTGCGACACATCAGTCGTGTTGAACAATGCGCTCGATGAAGGGCGTCGCGTCTTGTTTGAAGGGGCGCAAGGTGTCATGCTCGATATCGACCAAGGGACATATCCGTTTGTTACGTCATCCAACCCGGTAGCTGGTGGGGTGACGATCGGCGCTGGTGTCGGCCCAACGAAAATTAAACATGTCGTTGGGGTGGCGAAAGCATACACGACGCGCGTCGGCGATGGGCCGTTCCCGACCGAGCTGCACGATGAAATTGGCGACCGCATCCGCGAAGTCGGCCGCGAGTATGGGACGACAACCGGCCGTCCGCGCCGCGTCGGCTGGTTTGACAGCGTCGTCGTCCGCCACGCCCGTCGGGTGAGCGGTATCACCGACTTGTCGCTCAATTCGATTGACGTCTTAACCGGTATTGAAACATTGAAAATTTGCGTGGCCTACCGTTATCGTGGTGAAGTGATTGAAGAATTTCCAGCCAGCTTAAAAGTATTGGCCGAATGTGAGCCGATTTATGAAGAGCTGCCAGGCTGGACGGAAGACATTACTGGTGTGAGAAGCTTGGACGAGCTGCCGGCGAACGCTCGCCACTATGTCGAGCGCATTTCCCAGCTCACCGGCATCCCGCTCTCGATTTTCTCCGTCGGCCCGGATCGCTCGCAAACGAATGTCGTCCGCAGCGTCTACGCGTAAGCGAGTGACGGTCGATAGGAAGCAGGCATAGATGCTTGTGCGTCTATGCCTTTTTCATTGTTTTCGCGCCGGAGATCACATTTTCGAAGCCACTTGCCTTTAAGGAGAAAAAGTCGATCAGCCTCCCCCTCAAAATGGCAATCGACAAAGGATGATTTCATTTTCATAACATGATAAATTAGTAATGATAGCATTCCATCGCAAAAGGGAAGGATGTGAACGAGATGGAAAAACGCATTTTAGTTGTTGATGATGAAAAACCGATTGCTGATATTTTGCAATTTAACTTACAAAAAGAAGGATACGAAGTGATTTGCGCTTACGACGGTGAAGAAGCGCTTCAAAAAGTAGAAGAAACAATGCCGGATTTAATTTTGCTTGATATTATGCTTCCGCTAAAAGATGGGATGGAAGTATGCCGCGAAGTGCGAAAAAAATACGATATGCCAATTATTATGCTGACGGCGAAAGACTCGGAGATTGATAAAGTGCTTGGACTGGAGCTCGGAGCAGACGATTATGTCACCAAACCGTTCAGCACGCGGGAGCTATTGGCGCGGGTGAAAGCGAACTTGCGCCGCCATGCGCAAACAGCGACCCAAGAGGAAGAGGAGAGCGAAACGAATGAAATCGTCGTCGGTCCGCTTGTAATCCGTCCGGACGCGTATGTCGTACAAAAGCGCGGGGAAACGATTGAATTGACTCACCGCGAATTTGAACTGCTCCACTATTTGGCGAAACATATTGGCCAAGTGATGACGCGCGAGCATTTGTTGCAAACGGTCTGGGGTTATGACTATTATGGCGATGTACGCACGGTCGATGTAACGGTAAGACGGCTGCGTGAAAAAATTGAGGATAACCCTTCTCACCCGTCATGGATCGTTACTAGACGGGGGGTCGGCTACTACTTGCGCAACCCGGAACAGGAGTCATGAGCCGAGATGAAAAAGTTAGGTCCGTTTCGTTCGATTCATTTTAAGTTTGTCATTATTTATGTGTTGTTGATTCTCATTGCGATGCAAATTATTGGCGTGTACTTCGTCCGCAAGCTGGAAACGGAACTGGTGCAAAACTTCAAAAACTCGTTGAACGAACGGGTGACGCTGCTTGCTTATAACGTTGAGCAGGCAATGAGTCGGGAGCGGGATGAGAAAAGCCCGACATTGGAGGAAGACATCCGTTCGCTTCTTCATGATTTCGTTTCCCAAGATATTTCAGAGGTGCGCGTCATCGATGAGAAAGGGAAAGTATTGGCGACGTCCAATCCGTATATGCAAAACATCGTCGGAAAGCGAACGACGGAGATTTATGTGAAACGTTCGCTCGTCACGGGTGAAATTGTCGACCGGATGCTGCTTGATTCGAAGACAGGCTATCGGATGTACATTTCCTCAACTCCGATCAAAACGAGTGGGGAAGTCAAGGGTGTCATTTATGTGATTGCCTCGATGGAAAACGTCTTTTCACAAATGAGGCAAATTAATATGATTTTGGCGACCGGAACGGGGATCGCTCTCGCCATTACCGCCGTGCTCGGCATTTTTTTGTCGCGCACGATCACCCGCCCCATTTCCGATATGCGCCGACAAGCGCTGGCGATGACGAGAGGCGATTTTTCACGCAAGGTGAAAGTGTATGGCTACGATGAAATCGGGCAGCTGGCGATGACGTTTAACAACTTGACAAAAAAGCTGCAGGAGGCGCAGGCAACGACGGAAGGGGAGCGGCGCAAACTTGAGTCGGTGCTGACACATATGACCGACGGGGTCATCGCGACCGACCGCCGCGGCCGCGTCATTTTGATTAATGATGCAGCGCTCAACATTTTGAATGTTTCACGTGAAACAGTGCTGTCGAGTTCAATTGTTGATGTGCTTGGCATCGCCGATCAATATACGTTTGAAACGTTGCTCGAGGAGCACGATTCGCTCATTTTGGATTTCAGCACAGATGAGGAATTGTATATTTTGCGCGCCTCGTTGTCAGTCATTCAAAAAGAAGGCGGACTGATCAACGGGTTGATCGTCGTCTTGCACGACGTGACTGAACAGGAAAAAATCGACCGCGAACGGCGGCAGTTTGTCGCCAATGTGTCGCATGAATTGCGCACGCCGCTGACGACGATGAAAAGTTATTTAGAAGCGTTGGCTGACGGTGCTTGGCAAGATAAAGAGATCACACCAAGATTCATTCAAGTCGTGCAAAATGAAACCGAGCGGATGATTCGGCTCGTCAACGATTTGCTCCATCTATCGAAACTAGACAGCAAAGACTATAAACTGAAGAAAACGTGGATCAACTTCTCGGCTTATTTTCACAAAATTATTGACCGGTTTGAACTGACGAAAAGCGACAATATCCGGTTTGTTCGCAACATTCCACGCGAGGCGATTTTCATTGAAGTGGATGAAGATAAAATTACGCAAGTGTTGGATAACATCATTTCCAACGCAATAAAATACTCTCCCCAAGGTGGGACGATCACGTTTCGGGTGCGCGAGCTGGCTGATGAAATCATCATTAGTATCAGCGATGAAGGAGTCGGCATTCCGAAAGCGGATTTGGCCAAAATTTTTGAGCGTTTTTACCGGGTCGATAAGGCACGGTCGCGCAAATTGGGTGGCACCGGCCTTGGACTGGCCATTGCCAAAGAATTGGTGATCGCCCACGGTGGGACAATTTGGGCGGAAAGCAAAGAACATAAAGGGACGACGATTTACTTTACGTTGCCATTAGAACGAGAACAAAAGGATGACTGGTACAATGTATGAGCAGATTAAAACAGTCGTGTTGACGGTGCTCGTGCTGATCAGCATTACGTTGACGTTTGTTTTATGGACATACTATCCGAAATATGATGTGCTGCAAAACGATGATTATATTCAGCACGTTTCCGTGAGCAATACACAAGTCGATACGGCGATGGTCGTGCAGCCCAAACAGATGATTATCCATAAAAACGGTGCCCACTATGCCGTGACGAAAGAAGAAGAGAAAAATGAAGTGTTGAAAGAAATAAAAAAATGGACGCTTGACGACTTCGAAAACATTTCGTCTTCTGTTCCGGCAGGAAAGTTTTTTACGTTTTTAAATGGCAAGGAGCGGCTGGAAATTATTTATCCAGACGAAATCCCCATTGACATATACCGATTAATTTTCACTGTAGATGATAAAGGATTGGACGATTTGTCATTCGACCGTATTCTCGTTCCACTTGAAGGAGACGATGAGTTTCCAGTGTATTTTATGGCAACGGACAAGCAAAAAATTTATAAAGCGGTTGCTAGTGACGCTTCGCTGGTGGCAATCAGACGGCTGACGAAAGAAACAAACCATTTTGCCCGTTATTTTGCATATCCAGTCAGCGAGACGAAACAGCTTTACTTGCCGGAAAGCGAAGTGGCGCTCAGTAGCTTGCAATACTATACCGATGAATTAGATGTCGATAAATTTAAAGAGGCGCTTTTTAGCGATCCGAGTTTTGTTAAAAAAGACTTGATTCCGTTTGGTGAAGAATATACCGATGGTTCACGGCTGATGAACGTTGATTTTCTCCAACGAACGCTGTTGTATGTCAATCCAGCAGCGCGCGCCTCGGATATGAGTCAAACCAAATCGGAAACTCATCTCATTCAAAAAAGCATCAATTTTGTCAATGAACATGGTGGATGGACCGATCTGTACCATTTTGTCCGCTGGAGTGAAGAGGACCGGAAAATCATTTTCCGCCTTGTTGTGAACGGCTATCCGGTTTTTAACGAATATGGCATGTCAGAAATTGTGGAAACATGGGGAGCAAGCGATTTAATGAAGTACCAGCGCCCGCTGTTCCGCCTTGAAATTCCTGACCGTAACCGTACACCGACAACGTTGCCGTCCGGCCGAGATATTGTCAAACAGATCGAAGCAATGAAAGACGTCCGTAAAGCGCTCGTGAAAGATATTGCCATCGGCTATGAGCTCATCAAAGATCCAGAACGGGAAAAGGTGATCCGTCTTGAACCGGCATGGTTTTATTTGTATGGGCAAACGTGGAAAAAAGTGAGTGTCGGTAGAGAGAGCAGAGGAGGGGGAACCAATGGATTGGAGTAAAACGAAGACGATTTTTATTATTGTGTTCCTCATCCTTGATTGTTTTTTAATTTATCAGTTTATGGAGAAACGAAACAGCAGTCAGCTTGACGTTATTTTAGAAACGACGATTGAAGAACAGCTCGAAGCGAACGGCATTACATATGTCGATTTGCCAAAAGAAGTGACAAAAGCGGTGTATGTTAGCGGTAAAAGTCGGTCGTTTACTAGTGCCGATACGAAAAAACTATCCGGACAAAAGGTAGAAATTGAAGGAGAAACAAAGTTGAAAGGGACGTTCACTCATCCGGTCGCTTTCAACTTCGAAGATCAGTACCAACTGAGCGAGTTTTTACAGCGGCACATCTTAAATGGGGAACAATATGCCTTTTGGTCATTTGACAAAAAGAAAGGTACAGTGATTTGCTACCAAGTATATGACGGGAAAATGATTTATGACAACGAAAACAGCAAGCTTGTCATCCACGTCAATGAGCAAAAAGAGGCGCTTTCCTACGAACAGACGATGCTCGTTGACTTGGAAAAATACGAACGGAAACAGGATGTCGTTCCGGCCATTAAGGCGATTGAGACGCTGTATCGAAGAGGACATTTGCAGCCAGGGGATCACGTCACTAGAATCGAGCTTGGCTATTATGGACTTGTCCAATTTACTGCCTCGCAAGTGTTGACACCGACATGGCATATCGTGGTCAACCGGAAAAAAGACTATTTTGTCAACGCGTTTGAAGGGCAAGTCATTAATGATCAAGGAAATGTGTTGGAGTGAAAACAAATGACAATGCGATTTAGTGTACTAGCAAGCGGCAGTACTGGCAACGCCTTTTACATCGAAACAGACAGCCAGCGCCTGCTTGTCGATGCCGGCTTGAGCGGCAAACAGCTCGAGCAGCTATTCGCGGAAATCGGCCGCCATCCGAAGCAGCTTGATGCGCTGCTTGTGACCCATGAACATAGCGACCACATTAAAGGGCTCGGCGTCCTCGCCCGCAAGTACCGTCTGCCGGTTTATGCGAATGAAAAAACGTGGCGGGCAATGGAGCAGGCCATCGGTGACATCCCGACCGAGCAGAAATTTGTCTTTCCGCTCGGCACGGTGAAAACGTTTGGCGATGTTGACGTTGAATCATTCGGTGTTTCCCACGATGCAGCCGAGCCGATGTTTTACGTCTTCCACTATGGAGAGAAAAAGCTCGCCTTGCTCACGGATACCGGCTATGTGAGTGAGCGGATGAAAAAGACGATTGAAAACGCCGACGTATTTGTATTGGAGAGTAACCATGATGTCGGGATGTTGCGAATGGGGAGATATCCGTGGAACGTCAAGCGCCGCATTTTAAGTGATGTCGGCCATATTTCCAATGAAGAAGCGGGGCTTGTGCTCGCTGATGTGATTGGCGAACGGACGAAACAAATTTATTTAGCCCATTTAAGCCAAGATAACAATATGAAGGAGCTGGCGCGCATGACCGTGACGCAAACGCTTGAGCAGAGGGGTCTGGAGGTCGGCGACCGCTTTCGTCTGTACGATACTGACCCGCGTCAAGCGACAGCGTTGGCGTATGTGTGATGCCTCTTTTGTCTAAACTGAAGAAAATGCATTTGTTGGATTTTTTGTCCTGCTCATGATTATAATGAGGGATGGAGATGAATGAGAAAGGGGTGGTGAGCATGGGATATTACGATGACCATTATGAACCGAATGGACAGACGAGACGAAAACGGCGCAGCGGTTCGTTCGTTTCTGCGCTTGTCGGTGCTATACTAGGAGGGCTGCTCGTCCTCATGTCCATCCCGACACTTTCCCGTTGGGACGTCCTCCCATATGAGGTTGTGCCGCCGCAGGGCGGAGAGGAAGAACGTGAAGGGGAAAACGGGGCTCCCCCCATCCAGCAAAGTGTTTCTGTTGATGTGACAACAGCGGTAACGAAAGCGATCGATCAAGCGTCCGATGCGGTTGTCGGCGTCGTCAATATTCAGGCAGCGGGTTTTTGGTCGCAAGGAGGCGAAGCCGGTGTTGGGTCGGGCGTTATTTATAAAAAGGCTGGTGGCCGAGCGTTTGTTGTCACGAACCACCATGTCGTTGAAAACGCTAGCCAGTTGGAAGTGAGTTTAAAAGATGGAACGAGAGTGCCGGCCAAGCTGCTCGGCAGCGATGTGCTCATGGATTTAGCTGTGTTGGAAATTGACGCGAAACACGTAAAAAAAGTCGCCCAATTCGGCAATTCTGATACAGTGAAGCTGGGTGAGCCGGTCATCGCTATCGGCAATCCGCTTGGTTTACAGTTTGCTGGATCGGTGACGCAAGGAATTATTTCTGGGACGAACCGGACGGTGGAAGTCGACTTGGATCAAGACGGCACACCGGACTGGAACGCGGAAGTATTGCAGACAGACGCGGCGATTAACCCTGGCAACAGTGGCGGTGCTCTCGTGAACATGAAAGGACAAGTGATCGGAATTAATTCGATGAAAATTGCTCAAGAAGCGGTAGAAGGGATCGGATTTTCCATTCCGATCAATGCAGCCATCCCGATTATTTCCGACTTGGAAAAATACGGACAAGTACGTCGGCCATACATGGGGGTAGAGCTCCGCTCACTCAGCGACATCCCATCGTACCATTTGAAGGCGACGCTTCATTTACCGTCGAACGTGACAGAAGGAGTAGCAGTCATCCAAGTTGTGCCGATGTCGCCGGCTGCGCAAGCAGGTTTGCAGCAGTTTGACGTCATCGTGGCACTAGACGGCGAAAAAGTCCGTAACGTGCTTGATTTACGCAAGTATTTGTATACGAAAAAATCAGTTGGAGAGCAAATGGAAGTCACGTTTTATCGTGATGGGAAAAAGCGGACGATCACGATGAAACTGGCGCCCGAGTCGTACTAAACAAAAAAAACAGCGAAGGGAGCGGGAACGCTCCTTCTTTTTTCCACAAGGAAAGGGGCGAGAAAGATGATATTCACATGTGAAGAACATATTGATATCGCCATTGACGAATATGTGGATGAGACAGAACAGGCGCCTGATATCGAACCTGTGGATAACAATGAACAACAGTGCCGATTTTGTGAAAAAACGGCTGTATATGTAGTAGGAAAATGATATTTTTGCACAACATGTGGATATGTGTTGTGTATATGTGGATAATTGTTGTTGATAAGTTGTTTATAAGGTAGGGATTACTTGTGCATATCTCCATTGCAGCTGTAGGTAAGTTGAAAGAAAAATACTTGATCGCAGGGGTGCAAGAGTATACAAAGCGCCTATCTGCATACGCCAAAATAGAAATCATCGAAGTCGCTGATGAAAAAACCCCTGAGCGGGCTAGCGAACTCGAGGAAGAACAAATTAAACAGCGCGAGGGTGAGCGGCTGTTGGCGAAAATTCCACACGATGCCCATGTTATTGCGCTTGCCATTGAAGGGAAAATGAAATCGTCCGAACAATTCGCCGCTCGCCTCGATGAGCTTGCCACTTATGGAAAAAGCAAAGTGGTTTTTGTCATTGGGGGATCTCTTGGCTTAAGCAAACAAGTGATGGCTCGTGCTGACGAGGCGTTGTCGTTTTCCAAAATGACTTTCCCACACCAACTCATGCGCCTTATTTTGCTTGAGCAAATTTATCGTGCGTTTCGGATTAACCGAGGGGAACCGTACCATAAATAGAGGCAAAAATTGTTGAAGATAAGGTGGAATTTTATTGTCGGAAGCGGGTATTGGCTGTGGATAATCAGTTTCATTATCCGCTTCACGATACAACATGTGGATAAGTATAAAGGTTTTAGATATGTTGACTTCTGTAAAATCGAATTCAAGTTCAATGTTTTTAATGGTTCTTGATTTTCCTGTTTGTTTAATTGAAATTTTATCGATCACTAACTGAAGTAGCTGTTTTTGATTTTCTCTTGATGTCTGTTTATAAACGAATAGAAATTTTTCAAGCAGCATTTCAATAAGCTCCGGTTGAATAACTTTTGAATCAGAAGAACTCAAATGTACTGCAATCTCATTTTTCTTCTGCTCTAATTCTCTTTTTTCATTGGAAACCTTTTGTAATCTTTCTTGAAGGATATCTATCGGGAGTGTATTCTTTTCAAAAGCTTCCATATATTTGTCCTGCAATTGCTGGATTTCTAACAAGCGGTTTTCAATCTGTTCTAGTTCTTTATTCAGTTTGTTTAGAGAACTAGCAGAACTTGAATTTATTTCTTTTAATGTTTTATATAGCTTTTGCTTATTGGTAACGAGTTTTTCAATTCTATTAATAACCTCGTCCTCTGCTTCATACGCTTTTATGGAATTCGCTTTACATGCTGCAGATCCTTTATTATGGAAATTACTACACACATAATATCGATGTTTTCGTTTCGTCCCATCCTTTCGTGTAGATGTTGTAATGGAAGGGACCATTCCTTGACCGCAATCAGGGCAACGCAAAAGACTGCTAAGTAAAAAAGGTTCATTCGATTGGCGCTGTTTAAATGATTTGCTTTTTCTTCTTGCTTGAACTAAACTCCATAATTCATCTGAAATGATGGCTTCATGCTGCCCCTCAACAATGATAGGGTCAGGATTCTTTCCTTTTCTTCTCTTAGTGTCCCAATTTTCAACCTTTAACCAGCTGATTTTACCATTATAGATGACATTGTCTAAGATTGTTGCAATCCCATTTATAGAAAAATAACGGCCTTTTTTCGTTCGATATCCTAATTTATTTAAGTAGTTTGCAATTGCCTTTAACCCCTTTCCGCTTGCATACATTTCAAAGATCATTTTTACGATCTCTGCTTCTTTATGATTGATGACAAGTTGTTTTTCAACAGTATCGTAACCAAATACAGAACCACCATTCCATTGTCCCTCTAATGCCCTTTGTTTCATACCAAGTTTTACATTTTCCGATAACGTATTTCTTTCCATTTCCGCAATAGAAGCCATTATTTGCAGTACTAAACGGCCGATAGGGTTTCCAGTATCAAAATTTTCCGAGTAAGATATAAATTTTACATCGTATTTTTCAAACTTATCCAAAATGACTAGAGTATCCAACATATTTCTTGAAAGCCGGGATATTTTCCATACCAAAACGGCATCAAATTTGTTGATTTCCACATCATCAATAAGCCTTTTCATTGCTGGCCTGCCTTTTATCGATTTTCCACTAATCCCCTCGTCTACATATTCTTCAACAACTTCCCAGTTGTAAAGTTGGGCATATTGTCGAAGTGTTTGAAGTTGAGCGGTTATACTGTACCCTTCTTTAGCCTGCTCTTCTGTACTAACACGGGCATAAATGGCTACTTTTTTTATTTTCATCTCTTAACCTCCTTGCAACTTGATTTTATAATGAAATTATAAATAGCAGAAATGAAAGTTCGGAAAAGGAATTTTAAATCCTTTGTATTAAATTAACAGTATTTTAATTGCCTTATAAATTAGGGTAACTAAGATAGATACAATAAGTGCAGTGTAGTGTCGGGCAATATTGTTGAGTAACTTTGATAATCTAATAGGTTTAATATATTAAATTTTTAAATGTTTATTAATTATAATAATTATAATAATATTACTATTGGTAATTTTGGAAGATATCCGTACAAAAGAGATAGCCAACATGCAATAGGAAATATAAACATTTTGAAAAGTAATTATATTAGGGTAGGAAATTCAAACCGACTAATATTTGCTGAATTTGGTATGGGGTGAATTTATGGACAATAAAGATAGTAAATCTAATGATTTTGGAGTGGATGTAAAGGAGATATCAAGGATACTTGCTGAACATTATAGAAAACGTCAAGCTTTTTTGGATAAATACTATCCAACTGATATACCGAATGATGTATGTAATTATGCTTTCATTCAAGGAATCAAGTTTGAAAACAGTTTTAAGCCCAAAGTGAATGATTTCGTTCCATTTATGATATGTGGTGATGAAGAGCTATTCTTATGGACACATAAAAAAGATACATATACCGCATTAATCTCAAAAGTCTCAGGGGATGTAAAGAAGAGGAGTTTTTGGAAGAATATTGGGTCATTAATCCAATTAGCATATTCTTATTCTAGAGACTTTGAACATACAATGGATTTGGAGTATAAGTGGTGTTATTATTTTGATCCAAATAAATCAATATTTGAGCAGGAAATATATAATTGTAGTGATTTAGAAAGGCACAGTTTACTTAATGGAACAATTTTGAAAGTTACTGAACTTTATCATATTTCCCCACTTATAGAATTGCTTTTACGCGATGATAGGGCATTTACTGCTATGAGTAACTTCTATGCCTCTATGAAAACACATTATTGTTGCTTAATATGTGAGTTAGATAGATATCCCTACAAGAAACACCCTAGCCACGAACCTGAATTATGGGAGCAAGCAAATGTTATATCAGATTATGAAACTGCAATTGTACAAGCATGTAGATGTGTTGAAGCGTTGATAGGAAAACCACCTAAAAAGGAAAATAAAAGTCGATTCTTAGAGCATAAGCAAAAATGGATTGATCAATTTGGAATTAATCCTGATGATGATTTTCCAAAAGGTAAAACAACATATATCGAGTTCTACTACAAATTATTTGAGCTTAGAAATGCAGCAGCACATAGTTATGGAACGATACCTTTTGATCTTGAAAGGAAGCAAGCTGTAGATGCTCAATGTTTTGCTTCTTTAATACTTGATGGGTATGTCAAAAAGAATGTTTTAACAGAAGAAATAGTTATTGAGAAACTTAATATAAATCAGAATATATTAGGTAGAGTAGATGAGACGATGAGTACCATTAGAACATACGAAGTAGACGAATAAAATGTATTTTGTATTACTAAACTCTATAAACCGGTACGATTTATAAATAAAGAACTTGGTGAATAATAGGACTTTGGGTTTCTATTAAGTAACAGTATCCGTACAATTTTATTTAACTTATTTAGTAGTGTAAAAAATTAGCAGTCTATTCCTTTACAAATAGACTGCTAATTTTAAAGAACTTAATTTTAGGGCTATGAATCTTAACCTGCTATAAAGGGAAACTTCAGCAAAAAGCTTGCTTAACAGACAAACCACAATCATTAATTTCATCTTCAGTAAAGTGGTAGATTACTTCTTTTATTTTTCGTTCCTTTGGTCTAGATCCTTTTGTAACGTGAACTTCTTTAATAATACTATGGAACAATAATTTTTTTTCTTCGTCAGAAATGATACTTAAAAAATCCTTAAAGTGATTGGTAACGTAATCAACACTGTTATCAATATTAAAGTTATTTTGAAGGTTGATTTCCATATTTAATCTATCCAATTTGGATAAGGTCTCTTCTTCCTCCGCCTCAAGGTCTTGAATGAGAAGAGAAAAAGTTCTTTCGTTAATTTTACTTGAATTATTTCCATCCCCTAAATATAGATTAACTGTTTTCTTGATTTTTTCACGGATCGACTTTAAAGATTTCTTTAAGGATTTAACTTCATCTTCTAAGGATTTAAGATTATTTCCAAGATTCGATTTGATAATATTCGATAATACAGAAGACAGATTTAGTTTTTTAAGATGAGTTATTAAATCATTGAGTACCGCTTCTTCAGCGTATTCTTTAATTATTAGATTTGAAGAGCAAGCTTTACTCCCACTATTTTTATTTTTATTACACTGATAATACTTGTACTTTTCACTACTATTTCCTTGAACCATTGGTGATCCGCATTGAGGACACTTTAATAATCCTGATAGTGGAAAAGTTCCCGGATGTATCTTGGTTGGTGTATAAGATTTTTTCGCTTTAAGCTCTTGAGCTTTATTCCAAAGATCTTCAGAAATAATAGGTTCATGCTGGCCCTTTGTATATTCCCCTTTCCATTTTACATATCCAATATAGATTTTATTTTCTAAAATAGTTTTTACTGCATTAATTGACCAATCCTTATTATTTTTGGTTTTAAAACCTTGAAGATTTAAATTGCTTGCTATTTTTTTGTAACCCCAATGGTCATAGACATATTTATTAAAGATATATTCAACAACTAGAGCTTCTTCCGGTACAATTCGTAGGCGTTTACTAACTGATTCATAACCAAATACTCTTCCTCCATTAAAGTAGCCATTAGCAGCTTTCTTCTCCATTCCAGAAGTCGTTCTCAAGACAATGTTTTCTCTTTCAACTTCAGCTTGAAGAGAATTTATTAAGAACATTATTTTGGAATTTTTATCTTTTGTGTTAATGTTGTCTTGAACAGAGATAAAGTGCTTATTGGCCTTTTTTAACTGATCCCAAAAGTAAATGGAATCTAAAAAATTTCTAAAAAGGCGGTCTAATTTATAAACGATAATATATTCAATATCCTCACTTTCCATAAAACGCTTATACATCTTCTTAAATTGCTCTCTACCTTCAATGTCTTTTGCTGAAGCCTCTTCTATGTAAATCACAGCAATTTCATAGCCATGTAGTTTACAATATTCTTTAATAATTTCAATTTGTTTTTCAATAGATGTGTTATTTGCCTGTTTGTACGTACTCACTCGAACGTATACAACGACTTTTATTTTTTTCATTCGGATTCGATCTCCTTTCTATTTTGGATTTTAAAGTTAATATCATCACTATATTTAAAGATTAAATCCGATAGTAAATTTAAAAAGTTCGCGGACATAACTTTTCCAATATCTTCTTTGGTTATTAAAACTGAATCATAGTAGGTTTTATAATCAAAACTATTATTTTTATCCATGTTACATACCTCTCTGATGCAGTTTAATTACCAAATAATTGCCGGCAACGATTTGGTTGTAAACATGTTACCTTCAAATTTTAGGATTTTAAGAGGTTATGGGGAAAAAAATAAAGTTTAAATTTTCAGAAAACAAAAGACTATAAATTTAAAAGAAGATAAAATTGGAGAACCCCTTTATTTTTTCAAATATGCCAAATTAGCTTTGCTTGGAGTACTTGTTTTGAAAAAGTGGAAGGATTTAAAAAGGGGAAAACAAAATTGAAACAATATTACGGATTAATGGGTTTAAATAAGTTGTTGGAAATAAAGAAGGAGGAAATGTCTTCACGACATTTCCTCCTTCTAGACCTACAAGTTGCACTAACAACAAGTTTATTTAATTATAACTAAATGAATTATCATTTATCAACTGAAAATTGGAATTTATCAAGTTACTTCCATGTATCTATACTGTTATCTTTCTTTTGTTCTAGGAGCCATAAAAAATAATTTTAAGTCTCGATAATAACGTGTAACCGTCGATTCTTTTCTCCCTAGCTTCAGTAAATCCTCTAAAAAAGACAATGCAAAGTCCGGAACGATATCTGATTCAATTTTCATACTCCTTTCGCTCCTATTACCTTCATTAATTTATTTTAGCATTTAAAAGATAATGATTTTTTAATGGTAATTTAGTCATGGTGTATTTTGATGAATTTTGTCGAATATATTCTGTTAATCATTCAATTCATTTAAAATATAAAGACGATGCTATTTATTAATTATGAATTTATTAAGGATGATTTTATTGGAGAGTGTTATATATGGGATATCAAAGTGAGGCACAGCTTGAAGAGCAGTTAATTAATCAACTCGTGAAACAAGGCTATGAAAGAGTCATAATTAATGATGAGGATGACTTAATAAGGAATTTTCGTCAACAACTCAATAAGTACAATGCTAACCGCTTAAATAACAGACCGCTGAGTGATAAAGAGTTTGAAAGGATTTTGCTACAAATATCGGGTAAGAGTGTTTTCCAAAGCGCAAAAATTTTACGTGATAAGCAGGTTTTGATTCGAGATGATGGAACGGAAGTGTATATTGAGTTATTTAATACAAAAGAATGGTGCAAAAACATATTCCAAGTCACGAACCAAACAACTGTTCAAGGAAAGTATAAAAACCGTTATGATGTGACGTTGCTTATAAATGGTTTGCCATTGGTACAAATTGAGCTTAAGCGTCGAGGATTAGACTTTAAAGGAGCATTTAATCAGATTGAACGTTATCGGAAGCACTCTTATCAAGGTTTATATCGCTATTTACAGCTTTTTATCATCAGTAATGGAGTAGACACTAAGTATTATGCCAACTCCGATCGCGAAATTTTGTTCAGTCACACCTTCTTCTGGTCAGATGCAGAAAATAATCGAATTACTTCACTAAGTGAATTTGCGGCTTCTTTTTTACAGCGTTGCCATTTAGCTAAGATGATTGCACGCTACATGATTATTAATGAAACAGATAAGCACTTAATGGTTATGCGTCCATATCAAGTATATGCTGTTGAAGCATTGATTCATCGTGCCTTTGAAACTAATAACAATGGCTACATATGGCATACAACCGGCAGCGGGAAAACAGTAACTTCATACAAAGCGAGTCAAATTCTTTCTCAAGAACCGTCTATAAAAAAAGTTTTTTTTCTTGTCGACCGAAAGGATTTAGATACTCAAACTATTGAAGAATTTAATAAATTCGAACCCGATTCAATTGATATGACGGAAAATACAAATAAGCTTGTTGAGCAAATAAAAGATGTTAACAAAAAATTAATTGTTACTACTATTCAAAAGATGGCTAATGCTATTAAATCTCCAAAACATGCAAAGTTAATGGAACAGTATAAAGAAGATAAAGTAGTTTTTATTATTGATGAGTGCCATCGTTCTCAATTTGGTAAAATGCACAAAATTATTACCAAACATTTCATCAACGCACAATTCTTTGGGTTTACAGGTACACCTCGTTTTGAAGAAAACAAAAGCCAAGATGGTCGAGTTACGGCAGATTTATTTGAAAAATGTTTACACACCTATCTTATTAAAGATGCGATTCACGACGGCAACGTACTTGGGTTTTCTGTTGAGTATATAAATACTATCAAAGATAAGGTTGATGAATCTGATACAACACGTGTAGAAGGCATAGATACCGATGAAGTTTGGATGCACGATGATCGAATCCGAATGATTGCTGAACACATTATTCAACATCATAATGCTAAAACACGTAACAGAACCTACAATGCTATTTTCACTGTTCAAAGTATTCCAATGCTTGTAAAGTATTATGATACTTTTAAAAAGATAGATCATGACTTAAAGATTGCTGCTATATTTACATATGGTGCGAATGAAGAGAGTGAAGGTAAAGATGAACATTCTCGTGATTGCTTAGAACGAATAATAGCTGATTATAACAAGATGTTTGGTACGAATTTTTCAACTGATACATTCGATAGTTATTTTAAAGATGTCTCAAAAAAGGTAAAAGCGGTCCAAATTGATATTTTGCTTGTCGTTGATATGTTCTTAACTGGCTTCAACAGTAAAACATTAAACACCCTTTATGTAGATCGGAATTTAAAATATCATGGGCTAATTCAAGCTTTTTCTCGAACAAATCGTGTTGAAAAGGCGACGAAACCACATGGTAATATTGTCTGCTATCGTAATTTGAAGGAACAAACAGACCAAGCAATTAAGCTGTTTTCTCAAACAAATAGCGTCGATACCGTTCTGATGGAGAGTTATGATAGTTACCTAAATAAATTCCTTCAAGCATTACAAGAGTTAAAGGCATTAGCTGATACACCTCAAGCAGTTGATCAGTTAGAACGCGAAGAAGAAAAACATGCTTTTATTATAGGCTTCCGTGAATTAACAAAAATATTGTCTAGGCTCCAAACATTTAATGAATTTGAATTTGATGAATCGATACTTGGTTTGAGTGAGCAAACTTATCAAGATTATAAAAGCAAGTATCTTCGAATTTACGATGAAGTAAGGCGTGAACGAGAGAAAGTATCGATTTTGTCTGATATTGATTTTGCGATTGAATTGATGCATACAGATAAAATTAACGTTAGCTACATCATGAATTTGATTCGTAACATTAATTTTGATGATGTAGATGAGCGGGATAAAGCGATTAAAGAAATTAAAACACAACTAGATCGAGCTGATAACGAAGAACTTCGATTGAAAGTAGATCTTATTAAAAAATTCTTGGAACAAGTTGCCCCTAATCTTAGCAATCAAGATTCGGTCGATGATTCATTCAGAGAATTCGAAAATGAGCAGCGGGAGTATGAAATTAAACAGTTTGCTAAAGAAATGAATGTGGCAGAAGAAAAAGTCAGCTATTTCATTCAGGAATATGAATATAGCGGTGTAGCTCCAATAGATGAAATCAGTGATTCTATAAAGGCTCCTTTTTTAAAGAAAAGAAAGATGGTTAAACAGATTTTAGATTTTATTTATGACAATACTCAAAAATATTCTTAATGTTATTTTTAATAATAGCAGAAAAATCTTGTTTTTCTGCTATTATTTTTGTATATTTTAACCATGTATTTTGTTATTATGAAAAATAGCAAAAAAGGGGGTGGAAGTTTGCTTTTAGGGCAATTGGCGAATGTATCTCAAGGAATTACTCTTTCTCGGATACAACCGACCAATCCAACTATGTCAGAGCGATTTTCTCTTTTCACGATGAAAGAAATGAACGAAAGTCTTGGATTTCAAATTTCATCGAGAGAAGAAGAACAATTTGCTGAAGTAGATAAACAAAAACAAAATCAAATAGTACTAACAGCAGAGAATATGGTTTTAATTAATCTTATTGCACGGAAAGCCGTTGTTGTGACAAATCAACATGTAGGGAAAGTTATTCCATCAAATTTTGCTATTGTGGAAGTAGACACAACTAAGTTGAATCCTTATTACTTTGCATGGTATTTTAATGAACATCCAATATGTCAACGACAGCTACGGATTGCAACTCAAGGATCAATTGTTTCTGCTCTTTCTATTCAAATGTTAAGGGAATTAAAAGTAATTCTTCCAACAAGAGAACAACAACAACGGATTGGGAGAATGTATCAATTGCTAATTCGAAAGAAATTATTAATAACTCAAAGACAACAATTAGAGGAAATGATCATTAAACAAATTATGCTCAATGCAATTCAGGAGGACTAGAAATGACACCAACATTAAAGCAAAAAAAGCAACAAGAGGAATTACATGCAAAACTTTGGAATATGGCGAATGATTTACGCGGTCAAATGGAAGCCTACGAATTTAAAAACTACATACTTGGTTTGATTTTCTATCGTTACCTTTCAGAAAAAACAGAGATGCGTGTACAAAAATTACTTGAAGAAGATAACCTTTCTTACAAAGAAGCATGGGAAAATGAAGAATATCGTGAAGCATTAAAAGAAGAACTTATTTCACAAATTGGTTATGTTATTGAACCTAAGTACCTATTTTCATCAATGATTGAAGAAATTAAAAAAGGGACATTTGATATTGAATTATTATCACATGCCATTAATGCAGTAACAGAGTCAACTCTAGGGGCTGAAAGCCAAGAAGATTTTGATAATCTGTTTGATGATATGGATCTCACTTCATCCAAACTTGGTCGTGATGTAAAATCACGTTCAAAACTAATAGCTAAAGTCATGGTCAGTATAAATGAAATTCCATTTCTTCATGACGACGTTGAAATTGATGTGTTAGGTGATGCTTACGAATATTTAATCTCACAATTTGCTGCAAATGCAGGGAAAAAAGCCGGGGAGTTTTATACGCCACAGCAAGTATCTAAAGTTCTGGCTAAACTCGTTACAGTAGGAAAATCAGATTTAAAAAGCGTATATGATCCTACCTGTGGTTCGGGTTCGCTTTTATTACGTGTTGCAAAAGAAGCAAAGGTTCGAAAATTTTATGGTCAAGAGTTAACGGCGACTACGTACAATCTAGCACGAATGAATATGCTACTTCATGATGTATCGTATCAAAACTTTGATATTCGTAATGGTGATACTCTAGAAGACCCACAACACTTAGGTATGAAGTTCGAAGCTATTGTCGCAAATCCGCCATACAGTGCAAAGTGGAGTGCAGATCCAAAGTTTCTGGATGATGAACGTTTCAGCGCGTACGGAAAGTTAGCTCCGAAATCAAGAGCTGATTTTGCCTTTATTCAGCACATGATTTATCATCTTGATGATAACGGTACGATGGCTGTCGTTCTTCCGCATGGTGTCTTATTCCGTGGAGCTGCTGAAGGGGAAATTCGTAGATACTTGATTGAGGAAAAAAACTATTTAGATGCTGTTATTGGACTTCCTGCAAATATTTTCTACGGTACGCCGATTCCAACATGCATTTTAGTTTTCAAAAAATGTAGAGAACATGAAGATAACATCTTGTTTATTGATGCCTCACAACACTTTGAAAAAGGAAAGAATAAAAATCTTCTACGTGAAGAAGATGTTGAAAGAATCATTGATACCTATATTAAACGTGAAACAATTGAGAAATACTCTTATGTTGCATCACTCGAAGAAGTGAAAAAGAACAACTTTAATTTAAATATTCCTCGTTATGTTGATACATTCGAGGAGGAAGAGGAAATTGACATTGAAGCGGTCCAACAGCGTCTAAAAGAAATCGATGATGAGATTGCGGCAATTGACAAAGAGCTTGCTGATTATCTTAAAGATTTAGGATTGTGAGGGGGTGATGAAATGACAAGTGTGCCAAAGCTACGTTTTTCTAATTATAAAAAAGAGTGGAAACCTAATCGACTATCAAATTTGGGTACATTCAAGAAGAACTATTCCTTCTCTCGAAATTTAGAGGGAGAAGGAGAATATCATCATATACATTATGGGGATATTCATACTAAGTACAATGGAATTATTAGTATTAATAAAGATATTCCAAGTATTACTGTGCAACAAGATGATCTTGAATTAGTTGAACAAAACGATATTATTTTTGCTGATGCTTCAGAGGACTATAAAGATCTAGGGCGAGTTGCAATTGTTGAAAATCTAGGTGATATGAAAGTTGTTTCGGGATTGCATACACACTGTTTTAGACCTAACAAAAATCTAGATCCTAAATTCTTTTTATACTATAGTAATACGAAAAACTATTTGAAGTTCATGAGAGCAAATGGTACGGGGATTTCGGTGTTTGGTATTTCTAAAACTAATCTTCAAAATTTGGAGCTTTTAGTACCCGAAATAGATGAACAACAAAGAATTGCTTCATTCTTTTCACTCATTGATAAAAAAATTGAGAAACAGCGGGAAAAGGTTGAAGCTTTGCAGTTGTACAAAAAAGGCATGCTTCAGAAAGTTTATTCACAAAAGATTCGGTTTAAAGATGATAATGGACAAGAGTTCTCAAATTGGAAGTATGATACATTAGGAAAGTTTGCTAATAAAATTACTAAAAAGAACAAGGATGGTAAAATCACTAATGTTATCTCCAATTCTGCTAAAGAAGGTCTAATTGCTCAACGGGACTATTTTGATAAAGATATCGCTAACATTGATAATATTGATGGCTATTATGTAATAGAACAAGGAGATTTTGTTTATAATCCAAGAAAATCCGCAGATGCTCCTTATGGGCCAATAAATAAGTATTTGTTTAAAGATAAAGGTATTGTTTCTCCGCTTTATTTATGCTTTAAGGTTTCTAAATCGATAGATAGCGATTTTCTTGCCTATTATTTTAAAAGTGATAAATGGCATCGCTTCATCCATGAGAATAGCGATCAAGGAGCAAGGCACGACCGTGTTAGCATAAAAGACTCAGATTTTTTCAAGATGATTATTCCTATACCTGAAATTAAAGAGCAGGAAAAAATTGCAAAGTTCTTTAGAACCTTGGACAAAAAGATCCAAAGCGAACAAATGAGATTAAATATACTAACAGAATGGAAGAAAGGTCTTCTTCAAAAAATGTTTGTTTAAAGATGTACGTGATTCAATTGGTTACTGTCTTAGCTTGGATGGTGCAGCATTGACTGGGAGTGCAGCTTTAAGCATTAGCAATGGTAAGGTAGTATTAACATTTACTCGCTCATTCTCAAGTAGTGCCGCTGATTCGGATGCTACAATCACTTATACTCCAGCTGTTGCTAGTAATACAGCTAAACGTAAAAGATACTGTAGGTAATGAAGCAGTTGCACAAGTATTAACTCGACTCAAAAGCGGCTTCTAATAAGGAGCGATGCCTGTCACCACGCGAAAGATGCTAAAAGTCCTGCGGAGGAAGTCTCTGCAGGACTTTTTTATATTTTTATATATGCTGCTATGACAAAAACTGCCCTTTCATTCCTTCTAATCCTCCCGCTCCCATTCTTTTCCGCAATCCGGACATTGCCATTTGATGACACGATCTTCTTCCCGACTGTAAATACCGATTTTTCTGGATCCATGAGTAGCGCCGTAATGATGCTGGATTTCTTTTGGGATCGGTGTTCCTTGCAAATCTGCCCCACAAAACGGGCAGTATTCTTTGCTATCATCCATGCTTTGGTTGCTCCTTTCGATTGGCGTTTGGATTTATTTTAGCCGCCTTGATGTTGCCTTTGTGATAAGGATACCATAACTCTTAGGGAATCGATAAGCGGTTTTCTGGAGAAAGCCAATCAAGCCCTGTATCGGGCGAAGAAAACAGAAAGAAATATGGCCTCTTTCATATCATAGGACATGGCATGTAAAACCGATATACAAAGCCTCCAAATCTCTTTTCAAGTGATGATGTTCAACTATATCCTGAAAAAGGAAGACGGTAATGACTGAGAGTGGATGAGGCTGGCCAATGGGCAAGCCTATGTTTATGGATATTTTATGTAAGACAAAAAATAAAAGTGATAGGGAATAGGGATACGTCCAAATCATCGATGACGGAGGGATGGAGCGGGTGGCGCGGCCGCTGTTGATTATAGGAGAAATCTTCACCATAACGGATAAAATCCGCTCAACAGATCAAAAAAGTGGAGTGAATTGGTTATTTTGCAGGAAGAAGTTCGAAGTGAAGGGTTAAAAAGGGGGCAATCGAGCTGACGCTTGTCGTGATTCTGACAGGCGTCATTTTTTATTTCTAATCATCGTGACGAGCAATAGATACCTATACATGATCCATTTTCAAAGAATTCCTTTGCGTCTACGAATGAAAGGAGTGGGAGTTTGATGATTGTTCTGATACAGAAATAGTGACCAGCCATTGAAACACTCCGTAAAAATTTCATCCATTTGTCGATGAGTATTTTCATAAGTTTACAATGGAAACACTCTTGATAAAACGTCGGGGGCATTCAAAAATCAGGAGCGGATTTGGAGCTGTGAGATCCTAATTCTCTTCTTGGAAAGGGGGATTTTGTTTATAAAAAACCGTGATTTGACGCGGTTGTAGAAAGAAAAGGGGAATGAAGTTGTTCATAGGGTTAACTGGGTAGGTTATTGTATACCCAGTTAACCTTATGAAACGATAGGCTCCATCAACACCATTTTGTCTGAATCCGCAAATACATCCCCCTGCCCCTTTGTGACCTACGGATCCATTTTTCCGTAAGCCCGACCATTGGTAAACAAGGAATCGTATTTCATCCCACATATTCTTTTCTGCAGATCAGCAGGCCCTATTCTCCCTCTTGTGTTCAACATTTGGAAATACCTTATCATTATTCGGCACGATGATTCGTCTCTTTTGTTGGTCCCAATTAGGGACCAACAAGCAACCATGGTGCTAAACCATTCTGTTCTGAAGTGATCGACGTGGTAACGCATATAGGAAACAAAAAGAAAAAATGAGTAAAAACACAGGAGGATCAGGACAAGGAAAACCGAATGGCTACGATGAATCGATACGCACTTTCGTTACCGTTTGTTTTTTACAAGAAAAAAGTATAGAACATTGCGGTATATAAATTCCATATATAATGTGTTAAAGCAGATGATAAAATCCCAATATAGCTGAATAAAATTCCTCACTTACAATAGAACTATAATGTCAATAAGAGGAGCAATGGTTCATGATTACGAGTTATGACGCATTCCTGAGAAGGGAAAGATCATGAAAGAACGAATACACGAGTATGGTCACCGATTCCATTTGCTTGTCACGGAGGAACGATGATTCTCCATGGTAGAATACGTAGTTACTCTTAATATGCCATATTCGGAGTTTTTGTTCCGCTTATTCGCTTATTAGAGGCGGAAATTGTCAAAAGGCAGGAACGATCGATCCAAACGCTCATCAAAGTCCAAACTGCCGTATCGCAAGACGATCCATACGTTTTTACCGCGCAACCTTCGTTGGATGAGTGATGGATTCGAGAACTGCTTACGTTGTCGTGTATTGACCGAAAAGAAAATATCCTTTTTCTCTGCCCACCAAGGATTGGAAAGACACACCTGGTGATTTCGATTGGAATGGAGGCAATAGCAAGAGGATATCAAACGTATTTTGTTACCGCCCGTGATTTGGTCACTCAGTTAAGAAGAGGCGGTCAGAAAGTTGGAGAAAAAGCTTCCTGTCTTTGTGAATCCAACTGTTCTCATGATCGATGAAATGGGGTACCTAAAACTGGATCCGAACAGCGCTCATTGCTTATTTCTAGTGATCACCCAGCGGTACGAGCATATCCCAACAAAAGCTCTGGGGAATGGGAAGAAATTGTGGGAGACTCGGGCGATGTTAGATCGATTGCTGCGTCATTCCATTACCTAAAGAGGGGAAAGCTATCGATTACAGGAAAAGAGGATCCAAAAAGAAAAACAAAGGGTTCCATGAGATCTTTCTGGGGAATGTTAAACCGGCGATTTTGGGGAAAATATAATCAACCTTGACATACGAAGTGTGTGCCTACGAAAATCAACGTATTTCTCTAGTGTATAGACTTAAAAGGTTTTTTCTAAATTGTCCTTGCCTAAAATGGACTGTCGAACTCGGGGTACGGAAAATATGTAAAAACCTCTTCTCGGTACGGAAATTTTGTAAAAAGTGCTTTGCCGGTACGGGATTTTTGTAAAAAAGTGCTTTGCCGGTACGGAATTTTTGTAAAAAGTCCTTGCTGGTACGGAATTTTTGTAAAAAGTCCTTGCTGGTACGGAAATTTTGTAAAAAGTGCCTTGCTGGTACGGGATTTTTGTAAAAAGAAGGGGATGACTGGTACGGAAAATATGTAAAAACTACTTTCCACCTATTCCTCTCGCTCCTGTTTGTTATCTGGACATTGTCATTTGATTATTCGATTAATTTTTCTCTTGGATGTATTCGTACTTCTTCCCGTTTCTTTTTCATTTCATTACCACAAATATACTGTAAGTTTCTTTTGCTTGCCTCTATATTGAATTCCCTACCTAGGTAGCCATTATGTTATCTACCCAGTCTTCACTTTTGTCGAGCAGATTTGTTATTTTACAGGGAGAAATTCGATGAAATGGGTTAAAAAAAAGCAAAGGGTAAGATAGAATGATAATAGATAATCGATTTTGTTTTTTTACTTTTCTTTCCTTTTACAATTAATATAACAGAAGGCCTTTTTGGTCCAGAAAAATGGTGAAAAATCATCGGTAAGGATGTATGGCGAAAACAGTCGTTGACATTCTTGCCGATGTTTTTTTATTTACAAAATATGTTTGGAGGGATTGTGTATGAATCAGTATTATGTTGTAAGAAGAGTGAAGGAGAGAGATGAAGAATTTGCAGTAATCGATGCTTTATCTTTGGATGAGGCCAATGCCATTTTTGAAGTGCGTTATAAAACGTTTAAAGAAAACATGGAAAAAGGTGAAGCGTTCTTTATTTTTCAAACAGACGGACCGCTGACATTTGATGAGAATCATCAAGTCAAATTTCCGAGAGGGAGAATGGCGATCATTCACAAATTGTCTTAAAGCAAAAAGAAAGAGGCTGTTCCAAAAGGTCGTAAAGCGACCTTTTGAGGACAGCCTTCTGTTTTGTTTTTACATATCATCTGGAGATTTGAAGGCTTCTGAATGGTTTAGAAGCCATCTTTTTTCATTTCCTTCGATGGTTATTTATTGTAATCCACTATTGTATCGATGTTTTGGATGATATGTCCTATACATCCTCCGTGTCTAACTGGATAAATGTGATATCTTCACTCAGCATTTCCAACTCTGCCTCTATGTCCTTTAAGTCATGATCACCATGCAAAGTAGGGATGATATACGGAGTTGGATCCGGATGAAATACGATTTGTTCAACTCCCTCTGGCTGCAGTTGTTTCACTTCATCCTTTTGATTAATCTTCATTAATCTTTGAATGAATTGATGAAAGTTAGTGTACAAGGATGAGTCATATGCATTGCTCACATGAACGAAAACGATTTTGTATGATTTTTGATTCATGGCAATGGCATAAAACAATGATTGGTCTGACTTTCTAATGAATGGAAGAATACGATGATAACCTCGTTGATGAAGTTTTTCATAAAGCAGTTGCGTGGCTGACTTGTTTAATTGCACACGCTTCATTTCAAAACGTAGGGTTTTTTCCACCCTATTCAGCGGTGTCATAAGCAGACGAATATCTGCTGCTTGATTGGGATCCATACTCTTTAAATAGGCAGATAATATGTTCATCCAGCGTCGATTCATCCCATACATTTGTTGCTTCTCATCGGCGAGGAATATGATTCCCTTAAATGGAATGGGCAAGTTGTTTTCCTCCAAATAAGATAAAAAGTTTTTGTAGTTTTGAAATTTAGCGAGTAATTGGGAGTGGCTTTCCGTTGATCGATCCACTTCGAGCCAATAGGCGTCGCCGTTTGGCAATATGATTTCTGCGTCTGGTCTGATTTTTCCATCCATGTTGTTGTACGTATAGGGGGTTGAGCAATACATGGAAAGTCGGTGATCGACAGATTCTTCTTCAAAAAAATGGATACGTAAACGAATGAAAAAGTCTATCAATAATAAATGATGTTGGATTTGCTGCTTCGGTGGCTGATACAGGCTATACGGTAAATCGGATTGTGTCGGGATGCCCTTTTGTTCGTTTAACAGGATAAATCCGTTCTCTGTCGCTCCGATTTCGATGTTCAGTATCTCTTTCACCGCTTCCAATCCTTTTGGTGTTAAATAATACAGGGAACCCGGCCGGACACTGTCTTCTAGTTTCTTGGAAGCGACCAAGTTTTGTTTCTTCAATTTGCTTAGATAGTTGTGGACGCTTGATTTCTGCGTGGGAAATGGCTTTTCGGATTCGTAGTACATTTGAGACAATTGCAAAGCGGTCATGCCACGATAATAAAAAAGATACGCTAGTAGTTTCATCGAACAATGGGTCAGCTGATATTCGCTAATGACGCTCATCTTGGTCCTCCTTTGGAAGTTGATGTTGAGTAATGAAGTTCGGGTTGTAAAAATGCTCTTTGCCATCACTCTGGCAGTCGGCGTGAAAACCGCTTGTCGTTTGGCCGGATGCCGTTTGTCACCGGAAAAATAGTTCAGTGAATCAGCCGGTGATCGCCTCATCATCGAAATCATCAAGTGATTGCTTAAGCGAGTATAAGCGGTGGCGCTTGAAATAGTATAGCAGGTGTCCTCCCATATTCGAATAGCTTGATAAAATTCGGTGTCTTCCTCTATCTATCCACCAAAACATGCTAATCATCTCAACCTTTCCCGACATCCAGAAGACCGGCGCAAAACAAAAGTGTTCTGCTTAGTCGATCGTGTGTACTTTTATGAAAATGTTCATCAAGTCTTCGAATACAGGAATTTTTCGAGTATATTGCTTATACAGTCAAAAAGACGTTTGATGATTCATTGATGATTTCATGAATAAAGGAGATGGTTCGATGAAGACGGCAGGAGAAATTGTATGTTATTTAAATGAAACGGGTGCTAATATTTATGAATTGAGTGAAGAGTTAGGATTAGGTAGGACGACTTTGCGTTCCAGATTGTTGAAACTTGGATATCAAGTTAATCAAGATGGAAAATGGTATTATGCTGGTGATCCTGACAAGGAGACGAAGGATGTTGATATTATGTCAAAGAAACGCATGACTATCCCGACAAAAACTTATACAAGTCCTCAAGTAGCTGTCAATGTTTCTAGGGAGTCCAATATTCATCAAGCGTTAATGCAATTAGACTTAACACAAAAGGGGGTGAGAACGACCATCACGATTCAACCTGAATATCTAGAGGGGATGAAGGAGCTTTCCGTACGCACACGATTACGACTTTCTGACTTATATGCATTGGCCATATACGAATTCTTGAATAAGTATCATCCTGGTCATTAGTACAATTGGAAAAGGAGTACAAATGTCTTTTCAACATTTGTACTCCTTTTCTTTTGACGATTGATGAATAGTGCATGCTTTTTCGAAGGGGAATGGGTAAATCATGAGAGTGTCTCAAAAGTGTTCGCATAGCGTTCGCGTTTGGGACAGCCTCTCTTTCATTTAGTCTTGATAAAAAACCATGACTCTCATTTATTTATGGATGATAGTTAATTCTTATGCCAAATAAAACCATAACAAGACATGAAATAATGAGGATGGAATGCAGACTCACCCCTAAATACGAGTAGAATGAATCCTCCTTGTTTATCCCCAATAAGGATACGATGATCCCCAACAATGAAATGAATAGATAGCCAAAAGAGAAAATAGGTAGGTTAGTCAGAATCTGAACATTTAACAAAAGAAGCAAGAATAAAGCGAGCAAGGTATTAAACATATTGATATGGGATAGCTTTATTTTCATTTATTCATCAACTCCCCATTGTGCATCATTTAGACCTAATCGGATGACCTTAACTTCCTTCATCTTTTGTAAAGAAGAAATATCTTTAGCGGTCCCCATTATCGAGATCCCATATATCTTCAATTCTTTCTGCTTTTTCACCCAATTTAATCGCTCAGAGAGCTTTAGGTCTTTATATTCCGTCAAATTTGTCGCCAATTTCTCGTATTTATTCAATAACTCTAATCCTTTTACCACTTCACCATAATTGTTGAAATCTCGATCAAACACAGAGTGAGGACTGACCTTTTTATAAGGAAAACCAATCGCTGGAGTACGAATAAAATCCTGTTCCTGCTTCATTTTTTCTTCTACACCCGTTTCCAATGCAAGCCAAGTAATGTTGTACCCCTTAAATTTCTCATGGATTTCTTTTAAAGGATAGGCTTTATCTAGGGAAATATTGATTTCCAGCGGCCAATCGTTCGGCAAGGATTGAGCTTTTCTTCTTTCATCAGGTAAAGAGTACGTTGATTTTGGGTGAACAAACCTCGTTTCAATATTATCGATGGAATATCCGTTAAACTTATAATCCGATTCTTTTGCAAAAACATCCGTTAAGAACATTTTGTACCGATCCTGTCCTACATAACGTTTCTCGTCATAAACCATTTGATATTTATCTACAGTAACAGTCATCGTGAAAGGATAAATTTCATCTCTAATGGTATCGTAATCTACATATACATTCGGGGTGGTCATTTCACTCACTGTTGCAATGGTTTGAATAATTTCATTACCTTTGCCGTTTTCCCCTCCGATTCCATAATAAACCACAGAAAACATGGTCAAGAGTGGCACGATCACAAGGATGAAGGAGATCACTAGCAACGTGTTTCTAAAAAAGAATCGTTGTTGAGCCTTTTTAATCAGTTTGGTCTCATCGACTTCCCTTATTTCTTCCTCCCCCATTGTTTCATTGAGGAATTCATTGTATGCGTCAAAACTTTCTAAAAGCTCTTCTATCCGTTGTTCTTCTTCTTTATCCAGCGTTCCGTTATAATACTTTTGCAACAGCTCTTTTAATTCTTCCTTTTCCATTCTTTCACCTCACCACTTAATCTTTTTTTTAATTCCCTTCTCCCGCGAAAAACCAAACTCTTCAAATAAGAAGGTTTAATCTTTAAGAGAGCGGCTGCCTCTTTGTAACTAAATCCATTTAGATCCACTAACACAATTGCTTTTTGTTGTAATTCCTTCATCGTTGATAAATGCTTATATATGAGTTTGATTTGATATTTCCGGAAGAATGTGTTTTCGGGTTCCCACAATGCGTTCAATTGTAAAGATGCGAAAAATGAATCTTCGTACAAGGATAGATTCTTATTTTTCCTGCAGTAATCAACGAATGTATTGTACGCAATTCGATATAGCCAGGATCTGATATGTGTCACCTCTTCCATACTGTCCAGATGTGAGTAAACCTTATAAAAGGTTTCTTGAAGGATGTCTTCGGCCAAATAATAATCGTGAGTTAACCTGTACAGATATCGAAAAAGTTCGTTTGCGTACAAACGGATTAGTTGATCAAGTTGATTGTCAATTGTTTCCACCCCCCTGCATATAGAAGACGTTTGATTTATTAAAATGGTTTCTGTTTTTTTTATTTTTTTTCAAATGGAAAGGCGATGGGTTGTTTTACACATTGCTCCAACCGGGAGAAATCATTACCATCAATTATGTATCAAGCCAATAAAACTTGACTAAAAAAAGAGGATGTCCCAAAAGTGTTCGCATAGCGTTCGCTTTTGGGACACTTTTTTGGATAAAAAAGAAGAAAACCGTTCCTCTTTTGGTATAATAGAGTCACCACAACCCTACCAAAGAAAGGAC
>Ga0310830_100244_pt1 | contig 67009 bp, 65 predicted proteins | sample WT_ome_5_FD_201301 | JGI IMG/M metagenome (GOLD analysis project Ga0310830, IMG submission 201301) | Sorghum-adapted microbial communities enriched on wild type (WT) sorghum from Joint BioEnergy Institute, Emeryville, California, United... ... | reverse complement strand
CACCGCCCTCGACACCTGGGTCGATCGCTACAACACTCGACGCGCCCACTCCGCTCTCGGTGGCCGACCCCCAGCCACCCGACTCGCCGCCTAACTGTCAACAACCTCCCGGGTCAGTACAGCTAGCGGCCCAGCCGCTCGACGAGGGCCGCGACGACCTCGTCCGTGGTGGCGGTGCCGCCCACGTCGCGGGTGAGCACACCCGCCCCGGTGGTGGCGTCGATCGCCTTGCGGACCCGCTCGGCCTCGTCGGGCAGACCGAGGTGGTCGAGCATGAGCGCGGCGCTGCCGATGGCGCCGATCGGGTTGGCGAGGCCCTGCCCCGCGATGTCGGGCGCCGAGCCGTGCACGGGCTCGAACATCGACGGGAACCGGCGCTCGGGGTTGAGGTTCGCGCTGGCGGCGAGGCCGAGGCTGCCCGCGAGCGCGGAGCCGAGGTCGGACAGGATGTCGGCGTGGAGGTTGGAGGCGACCACCACCGACAGTTCCTCGGGCCGTAGCACGAACTTCGCCGACATCGCGTCGACGAGCACGCTCTCGGTCTCGACGTCGGGGTAGTCGGCGGCGACCCGGGCGAAGACCTCGTCCCACAGCACCATGCCGTGTTGCTGGGCGTTGCTCTTGGTGACCGAGGAGACCTTCTTGCGCGGGCGGCTGCGTGTGAGGTCGAACGCGAACCGCATGATCCGCTCGCAGCCCTTCTCGGTGAACAGCGCCGTCTGCAGGGCGACCTCGTTGCCCGGGCCGCGGCCGGCCAGGTTGCGCCCGCCGAAGCCCGCGTACTCGCCCTCGCTGTTCTCCCGGACGACCACCCAGTCCAGCTCGGCCTCGTCGGCCCGGCGCAGCGGGGAGACGACGCCGGGGTGGAAGCGCACCGGGCGCACGTTGGCCCACTGGTCGAAGCCCTGGCAGATGGCCAGGCGCAGGCCCCACAGGCTGATGTGGTCGGGGACCGTGGGCCAGCCGACCGCACCGAAGTAGATGGCGTCGAAGCCGCGCAGCACCTCGAGGCCGTCCGGGTCCATCATGCGGCCGGTCTTCTCGTAGTAGCCGCAGCCCCAGGGAAACCCGGTCCACTCGAACGCGAAGCGGCCGCCGGACGCGGCGGCGAGGGCGTCGAGGACGGTCCGGCCCGCGGCCACGACCTCGACGCCGACCCCGTCGGCCGGGATGGCGGCGATGCGGAACGTGCGCTTCTCGGTCGGTGCGGGCATGGGGCCAGTGAATCCCGGCCGCGTGGCCGCGTCCAAGACGCGCTGCCGATCCGACGGATAGGTCCTGCCTATCCGTCCAGGTCGACGGGGGTGTACTCGCGCGCGGTCGCGAGGAAGGCGCGTGCGGCCGGCGTGAGCGGCGCGGCCCGGCTGAGCAGGGCGATGTGCAGGTGGGCGGGCGGGTCGAGCCGGACGGCGCGCGCCCCGGCCCGCCGCGCGAGCGGGGCCCACGCCGCGGGCAGCACGGCCAGCCCGACGCCGTGCATCACCAGTGGCAGGATCGACGTGCGGTGGGCGACCTCGGCGGCGATCTCCACGTCGGTGCCGGCGGCGACGATGTCGTCGACCACCTGGCGCATCCGGCTGCCGGCCGGGGAGGCGATCAGACGGGTGCCGGAGAGGGCGGCGCGCGGGACGGGATCGCCGTCGGGGAAGCCCGGCCCCGGGCGGCCCACGAGGACGAACGGCTGGTCCTCGAGCGGCAGGACGTCGAGCCCCGGCGGTCGCAGCGGGCCGGGCGCGCCGACGAGCCCGAGCTCGCCGACGCCCTGGCGGACCTGCTCGACGACCTCGTCGGGGGTGAAGGCCGCGGCGGCGGAGACGGTGACACCCGGGTGGTGGCGCAGGAATTGCGTGGTCAGGGTCCCGAGCGGCTCGATGCCGGGGGACGGCATGGTGACCAGCTCGACCCGCCCCCTGCGCAGGCCCTTGAGCGAGTCCATCGTGGACCGGGCGGTGCGCAGGTCCCGCAGGACCTGGCGGGCCGGCTCGACCAGCTCGGCGCCTGCGTCGCTCAGGACCACGCCGCGGCCGATGCGGTGGAACAGCGGCACGCCCAGCTCGCGCTCCAGGGCGGCGATGGCCTGGGACAGCGACGGTTGCGCGATGTGCAGCTTCTGCGCGGCTCGCCCGAACCCCTCGTTGTCGACGATCGCGAGGAAGTACTCGAGCTGCCGGGCGTCCACGGCCGGCGCGCTACTCGGGGTCCTCGTGGCCGTGCACGAGCCGGGTCAGCGCGGGGCCGAGCGCGTGGCGGTTCTCCCCGACCCGCACCCAGCGGGGCCCGCCGAACGGGGCCTGCTCCTCCACCATGATCACGACGCCCGGGTAGATGCCCAGCTCGCCGAGGTAGCGCAGGGCGGCGCTGTCGCGGTCGGACACCCGGTCCACCCGGAACCGGCTGCCCGCGGGGGCGGCGTCGAGCGGCTCACCCCAGCCCTCCTCGTGCGGGCCCTCCCGCGGCGGGATGGGGTCGCCGTGCGGGTCGTGCGTGGGGTGGCCCAGCGCGGCGTCGATCCGTTCCTCGAGCCGCTCGGACAGCGCGTGCTCGAGCAGCTCGGCCTCGGCGTGCACCTCGTCCCACGGCACGTCGAGCACGCGGGCGAGGAACGTCTCCAGGAGCCGGTGGCGGCGCACGACGCGCAGCGCGGCGCGCTCGCCCAACGCCGTGAGCCGCAGGGTGCGGCTGTCGGGACGCGTGAGCAGGCTGCCGTCCTCCAGCCGCTTCACCATGGCCGAGACCGACGGCGCCGACACCCCGAGCTCGTTGGCGAGCTGACCCGTGGTGACCGGCTGACCCCGGTGGGCGAGGTGGTAGATCGCCTTGAGGTAGTCCTCGGTCGCCCGGGACATCGTCACCATGGTGGGAATCGTATGTTGCGTCGCGTCAGCGCACAGCGACCGCGGTGGCGGGCAGGGTCTCGCGCACGACGTCGGACACGTGCTGCAGCGGCGCGCTACCCGCGTCGACCGGCAGGGTGAGCGCGACGTAGACCGGTCGGTCCACCGCGATGTAGCTCACCTGGACGGGTTCGGGGAGCCCGTCGTCGAGCTGCAGCCAGCGCACCCCGTTCACCTCGAGCAGCGGCGACGTGGGCGACAGCTCGGCCGGACGGGGGAGCCCGCAGCGGAGCACGACCGGGCGGGGTGAGGCGGCCCAGGCACGCACGCCGGGCAGCGACTCGGCCTGCGCGATCGGGCGGGGCGACAGCGGGCTGTCGGGGCCGTCCAGCTGCTCGGGGAGCGCGGCGAGCAGGGCCGTGCACTCCGGGCTCGAGGCGTCGGGGGACTCGACCGGGGCGACGGCCAGCGGGCCGGTGTCGGGCGGGGGCGGCTCCCCGATCCCCCGCACGCGCGCGGTGATCGCGATGGCCGCGACCGTCACGGCGAGCAGCAGCGGCAGCGCGATCGCGATCGCCACCGGAGGGGAGAGCCGGGTGGGCACGACGGTCAGGACAGGTGCACCACCGGGCAGGTCAGCGTGCGCGTGATCCCGCTGACGCCCTGCACCTGCGCGACGACGAGCTGGCCGAGCTGGTCGACGTCCTCGGCCTCGGCGCGCACGATCACGTCGTAGGGCCCGGTGACGTCCTCGGCGGACACCACGCCGGTGATCTTGGAGATCTCCGCGGCCACGGCGGCGGCCTTGCCGACCTCCGTCTGTACCAGGATGTAAGCCTGCACCACGGCGAGCCCCTTCCAGTTCGATCATCGGACGTAGGAGAGTCGGAAGCCGAACGTACCGGAGGTGACGCCCGTGACCACATCACAACCGTCCCCGACGGGCGACGCGGAGGCGGAGAACACACTCGCGGGGCTCGGCGAGTTCGGGTTGATCGCGCGGCTCACCGAAGGGCGCAGGCACTCGCCCGCCACGCTGCTCGGCCCCGGCGACGACGCCGCCGTGCTCGCGGCCGCGGACGGGCGGGTGGTCGCGACCACGGACGTGCTGGTCGCGGGCGTGCACTTCCGGCTCGACTGGTCGAGCCCGCAGCAGATCGGGCGCAAGGCGGCCGCGGCCAACCTCGCCGACATCGCGGCGATGGGCGCGGTGCCGACCGGTCTGCTCGTGGGCCTCGCCTGCCCGTCCGACAGTCCGCTCGAGGTGCTCTCCGGGCTCACCGACGGCGTGTGGGAGGAGGCGCGGTCGGTCGGCGCGGGCGTGGTGGGCGGCGATGTGGTGTCCTCCCCGACGCTCGTGTTGTCGATCACGGCGCTCGGCTCGCTGCAGGGCCGGGAGGCGGTGACCCGGGCCGGGGCGCGGCCGGGGGACACGGTCGCGCTCGCCGGGCGGATCGGGTGGGCGGCGGCCGGGTGGGCGGTGCTGGCGCGCGGCTTCCGGTCGCCGGTGGCCGTGGTGTCGGCGCACCGGGTGCCCGAGCCGCCCTACGCGGCGGGCCCGCAGGCCGCGGCCGCGGGCGCCACCTCGATGATCGACATCTCGGACGGGCTGCTCGCCGACCTCGGCCACGTCGCGCGGGCGTCCGCGGTGCGGATCGACGTGCGGACGGCCGCGCTGACGGTGCCGGACCGACTGGTCGACGTCGGCGCCGCGCTCGGCATCGACCCGATGCACTGGCTGCTCACCGGCGGCGAGGACCACGCGCTCGCCGCGACCTTCCCCGGCGAGGTGCCCGAGGGCTGGACCGCGATCGGCACGGTCGCCGAGGGCGATCCGGAGGTGCTGGTGGACGGCCGGGTCTACGACGGCGGCCCGGGCGGGTGGGACCACTTCACGCGGTGAGCGGCGCGGCGCGCTCAGCGCGGTGACGCCGGCCCGGCCACGGTCGGGCCGATCACGCTCCGCAGCGTGGCACCAATGATGGCACCTCTTTGCGGTTCGAGCGGCACCCGCTCGTGCGCATGACCTATCCCGACGGGCACGACGGCTGGCTCGCCACCGGCTACGCCGCGTGCCGCGCCGTGCTCGCGGACCGCCGGTTCAGCTCCCGCTACGAACTGATGCGCCTGCCGGTGCCGATCGCGGGCGCGCCGCCCGAGCTGCCGCCCGCACCGGTCGGCGACCTCACCGGGATCGACGCGCCCGAGCACACGCGGCTGCGGCCCCTGCTGGTCGGCTGCTTCACCGTGCGCCGGATGCGGGCCCTCACCCGGCGCGTGGAGGAGATCACCGCGGATCGGCTGGACGCGATGGAGCGCGCGGGCGCACCGGTCGACCTGGTGGCCGAGTTCGCCTCGCCGATCCGCGCCCTCGTCATCTGCGAGCTGTTCGGCGTCCCGTACGGCGACCGCGACGCGTTCCGGCGCCACGTCGCCACCCTGACCGACATGGGCACGGCGGCCGAGGAGAAGGGCGCCGCCGTCGAGGCCCTGCAGGCGTACCTGCTCGACCTGGTGCGGGCCGCGCGCGGCCGGCCCGGCGACGACGTCCTCGGCAGCCTCACCACCGGCGACCTCACCGCCGACGAGCTCGCCGGTGCCGGCGCCTTCCTGCTCGGCGCCGGGCTGGACACCACGGCCAACATGCTCGCCCTCGGCACGCTCGCGCTGCAGCGCCACCCCGACCAGCTCGCCGCACTGCGCTCGGAGCCGGGGATCGTCGAGAGCTCGGTGGAGGAGCTGCTGCGCTACCTCACGATCGCGCACACCAACGTCCGCGCCGCGCTCGAGGACGTCGTGGTGGAGGGGCAGCTGATCCGGGCGGGCGAGAGCGTCACGATCGCGATGCAGGCCGCCAACCGCGACCCCGCGCGGTACCCGGACCCCGAGGTGCTCGACCTGCGCCGGCGCGCCGCCGGCCACCTGGCCTTGGGCCACGGGATCCACCAGTGCCTCGGCCAGCAGCCGGCGCGGGTCGAGATGCGGGTGGCGTTCCCCGCGCTGTTCGCCCGGTTCCCCGCGCTGCGGCTCGACTGCGCGCCGGCGGACGTCCCGCTGCGCACCAGCTCCACCATCTACGGCGTGCACCGCCTCCCCGTCGCGTGGTGACGGCTCGCCGTCGAGCATGCTCGGCGGCTCGGCGGCTCGGCGGCTCGGCGGCTCGGCGGGCGGCCCCTTGTGCGAGCGGCGCCACGGGCCTTACGGTGATCTGACCAACAGCGGACCTCGACGATGTCGGGTGGGCGGCGCCGCCGCCGTCGTCACCGGCATCAGTGGTCGATCCGCTCCCTTGGCTGGCGTCGCGCCGTCGCGCCGCCACGTGTCTCGCCGAGGGAGCACCCCATGTCGTTGCACGTGTCCGCAGCCGACGTGCCCGAGGAGCAGTCCCGGGTCGCCGACATGACGCTCACCACCCGCGCCGTCCACGGCAACCAGGCATCGCTGATGATCGCCACGCGGCCGGCCGGGTACCACTCGAGGCCCCACACCCACGACTGCGAGCAGCTGAACTGGCTGCAAGCGGGCGAGATGTGGGTCTTCATCGAAGACCGCGCCTTCCACCTGCGGGCGGGCGACTTCCTGCGGGTGCCCGCGGGCGCGGTGCACTGGGCGTGGAACACCTCGCCGGCGCCCTGCACCATGGTCGAGGTCCACGCCCCCGGGATGCAGGCGGACCCGTCGATCGCGCGCTTCGCGGTCGGCCTGTACGACGAGCAGGAGGTTCCCGCCCCGACCGGGTCGCCGGTGAACCGGTTCCTGCCCGAGGACTCGGACTTCGACCCGAGCATCGCCGAGAAGCAGGTGGGGTGAGCCCCGTGGTGAGCCCCGTGGTGAGCACTGCGGATCTCGAACTCGCCCGCCCGCGGTGCGATGCTGCGCGGATGGGCCCGCGAGCCAGCCTGGTCGTCGTCGGATACGCGAAGGTGCCGCGCACCTCGGGGGCGCACGGGGCCGCCGAGGTGCTCGCGGTGAGCCTGCGCGTCGACAAGGAGACCGGAACGGTGGTCGACGTCGACTCGACGGCCGTGAGCTCGGTGGTCCGCGCGTGGGTCGCCGACCTGCTGCTGGGCATCGACCTCTCGGCCGACATCGCGCCCGTGCTCGCGGAGGTCGACGAGAACTACCTGAGCAACGCAGCTGGCTCGCTGAAGCAGGCGATCTTCGACGCGTGGCGGCGCTATGCGGCCTACCGCGCGGCCCGCTGACCCGCCTTCCGGCCTGCGCAGCGCGTTCACGTCCGGTCCGGTGGTCGTGCCGGGCTGCCACGACCCGCTGAGCGCACGCCTGGCTGCCGAGGCCGGAGCCGCCGTGGTGTTCCTCGCCGGGAGCGCGGTGGGGCGGGCGCTGTTCGACCAGCCCTCCGTGCCTCGCTACGGGGCGCCGACGTACCTGCGCTACGTCGAGCTCGTCTGCCGCGCCTCGCCGGTGCCGGTGATCGTCGACGGCGAGGACGGCTTCGGCGACACGGTCCGTACCTGCGCCCGCCTCGCCGCGGCCGGGGCCGCCGGCGTGATCGTCGGCGACTCCCGCCCGGACGGGGGCCTGCGCCCCGCGGAGGCCTTCGCCGCCGAGATCGCCGAGGCCCGCCGGACCGGCCTCCAGCTGGTCGTCGCCCGTGCCGACGGGATCGCGGCCGACCGGCCCGGCACCCTCGCCCGCGTCGCCCGCTACCGCGCGGCCGGCGCCGACCTCACCCTCCCCCTGCTCACATCCGTGCTGCGCACGGAGTCCCACGCCGAGCAGCTCGCCACGTTCGCGCCGCTGGCGGGCGCCGCGGCCGGGACGCTCGCGCTGCACGCCCGGCGGATCGACCAGCTCCCACCGCTGTCCCGCCTGCCCGCCGGGATCGCGGCCGTCTTCGTGACCGGCATCTCCGTCCCGACCTCCACCGACCACATCACCCGCGTGCTCTCCGCACGCCGAGGAAGGTGAACCGACGATGACGTCGCCCACCGGCATCGAGACCCGGACCCTCCGCAAGATCAAGTGGCGGTTCATCCCGCTGCTGTGCTGCTGCTACTTCGCGCTCTACCTCGACCGGCTCAACATCTCGGTCGCCGCGCTGACGATGAACGACGACCTCGGCATCACCCCGGCCGTGTTCGGGCTGGTCGCGGGCGTGTTCTTCTGGACGTACTCGCTGCTCGAGGTGCCGAGCAACTACGTCGTCTCCCGCGTCGGGGTGCGGGCGTGGGTCACCCGGATCATCATCAGCTGGGGCCTGGTGACGATGCTGACCGCCGCCGCGCAGGGCGAGGTCAGCCTGATCGTCCTGCGGCTCCTGCTCGGCGTGGCCGAGGCGGGGTTCGCGCCCGCGATGATCGTGCTCGTCGGGCTGTGGTTCCCCGCGTCGAAGCGGGCGGGCGCGATCTCACTGATGATCATCGCCGTGCTGCTCTCCGGCTTCGGCACCCCGCTGTCGGCGATGATCATGACGGGCATGGACGGCCTGCTCGGCCTGCCGGGCTGGCGGTGGATGTTCCTGGTCACCGGGCTGCCCGCGGTGGTGCTCGGCTTCGTGTTCTACGCCGTCATCCGCAACGGCCCCGAGGAGGCGACCTTCCTCGACCCCGAGGAGAAGCGGTGGCTCGCCGCCCGGCTCGCCGAGGACGACGCCGCCCTCGGCGGCCGCGCCGCGCACCCGTTCCTGCGCGGCGTGCTGAACCCGCGGGTCGCCTACCTGGTCGTCATGTACATCCTGTTCGCGTTCAGCCTCTTCGGCTTCCAGTTCTTCGTGCCGCAGATGCTGCAGCAGTTCGGCCTGGAGACGGTCGCGATCGGCTGGGTGGCCGCGCTGCCCCCGCTGCTCGCGCTCGGCCCGATGCTGTGGTGGTCGCGCCACTCCGACCGCACCGGCGAGCGGGTGCTCCACTACGCGGCCGCCGCGGCGACCGCGGGCGTCGGGTTCCTCGTCGCCGGGTTCTCGATGAGCACGCCCGCGGTCGCGATCATCGGGTTCTGCATCGCGGGCATCGGCCTCTACACCTGCATCCCGATCCAGCTGGCCATCCCGTCGACGTTCCTCACCGGCGCCGCGCTCGCGGGCGGCATCGGGGCGATCAACGGGCTCGGCAACATCGGCGGCTACATCGGCCCGCAGGTCACGGGCATCGTGCGGGAGGCCACCGGCGACTTCACGGCCGCGGTGTTCGTGCTCAGCGCGAGCATCTTCGTCGCCGCGATCCTCGCGGTGCTCTTCTCCTGCTGGCAGGGCCGCCGGCCCGCGGCCGCCGGGCCCGCGGAAGGCCCCCGGGTCGGCGCGGGGAGGACGGCGTGATCGATCTTCGGGGCCGCGTCGCCGTGGTGACCGGGGCGGGGAGCGGGATCGGGGCGGCGACGGCCCGCCTGCTCTCCGCCTCCGGGGCGGACGTCGTGGTCGTCGACATCGACGGCCCCGCGGCCGAACGGACCGCGGCGGACCTGCCGGGCCGCGCGATCGCCGTCACCGCCGACGTCGCGCGCGAGCCCGACGTCGACCGCTACCTCGAGGCGGCCGTCGAGGCGTTCGGCGCGGTCCACCTGCACCACCTCAATGCCGGGATCGCGGGCCCGGCCGACCCGATCCCGGACGTGGACGTGGCCGGCTTCGACCGGGTGATGGCGGTGAACCTGCGCGGGCCGTTCCTCGGGCTGCGCGCGGCGTTCCGCCAGTACCGCCGCCAGGGCACGGGCGGGGCCGTCGTCGTCACCACCTCCATCGCCGGCCTGCGCGGGAGCAACGACCTGTTGCCGTACCAGATCTCCAAGCACGGCCTGCTCGGCCTCGTGCACGGTGGCGCCGTGTACGGCGGGCCGGTCGGGGTCCGGGTGAACGGCGTGGCGCCCGGCCTGGTGCCGACGGGGCTCGCGTCCGACGACCTGGTGCGGCGGGGCAGCACCGTGCCCCAGCGGCGCACCGGGACCCCCGAGGAGGTGGCGAGCGCGGTGGCGTTCCTGCTCAGCGACGCCGCGGGCTACGTCAACGGCGAGGTGCTCTCCGTCGACGGCGGCGCCGCGGTGGTGAGCAGCGTCCGCGCCTCCGGTGGGGCGGGGGCGTGGGACCCGTCGGCCGTCGACGCCTACAGCCGCGGCCCGGCGACCGGCGGGTAACGATCTCGCGCCTTTTCGCGCCTTTCCCCGTGCGACCGTCCTACGCTCGTGAAATCGAGTCGATGACGCCTCGGGGAGCCCTCATGCGGATGACGGAGTTCGACCGGCGACGGTTCCTACAAGCCACGGGCCTGGCCGCGCTCGGCGGCACGCTCGCGGCCTGCGGCGGCGGGGGAGAGGAACCACCGGGCGGCATCGTGGAACCGACGGCAGCCGCGCCGGAAGGGACCTTCAACGAGCCTTCCACCAAGCTGTCCGGCTCGCTGTCGATCCTGATGTGGAGCCACTTCGTCCCGGCCCACGACACGTGGTTCGACCCATGGGCCCAGGAGTGGGGCAACCGGGTGGGCGTGCAGGTCACGGTCGACCACATCAACTACGCCGAGCTTCCCGCCCGCACCCAGGCCGAGATCCAGGCCGGGCAGGGCCACGACCTGATCCTGCACATCGCCCCGGTGCCGCAGTACGAGCCGAGCGTGCTCGACCTCACCGACGTGGTGACCGAGGCCGACCGCAGGCACGGCGCGCAGCTCGACCTGTGCCGCAAGTCCAGCTTCAACCCGACCACCCGCAAGTTCTTCGCGTACACGCCGGCGTGGGTCCCCGACCCCGGCGACTACCGCACCAGCCTGTGGACGCCGGTCGGGCTGCCGAACGGCCCGACCACGTGGGACGAGCTGCTCCGCGGCGGCGCCGAGATCAAGAACAGCCAGGGCGTCCAGCTCGGCATCGGCATGTCGCAGGAGATCGACTCGAACATGGCGGGCCGCGCCCTGCTGTGGTCGTTCGGGGCGTCGATCCAGGACGAGGCCGAGCAGGTGGTGATCAACTCGCCGCAGGCCGTCGAGGCCGTCGAGTTCATGACCCGGCTCTACAACGAGGCGATGACGCCCGAGGTGTTCTCGTGGAACGCGGCGAGCAACAACCAGGGCCTCGCGGCGGGCCAGCTGTCGTACATCCTCAACTCGATCTCGGCGTGGCGGACCTCCCAGGAGACCGACCCCGAGGTGGCCAACGACATCGGGTTCACCCGGGCACTGCGCGGGCCCGCGGACGCCCGCGTCGCGAGCCACGTCATGTACAACTGGATCATCCCGACCTACGCCGCGAACCCGGACGCGGCGAAGGAGTTCCTGCTGCACTACACCGACAACCTCGACGTGGTCGCCTGGGAGTCGCGGCTCTACGACTTCCCGGCCTACCCCGACGTCGTGCCCGACCTCGAGGCCTGGCTCAAGGACGACCCGTACGGCGCCCAGCCGCCCGACAAGCTCGCCCTGCTGGCCGACGCGGTCAACTGGAGCACCAACGTCGGGCACCCCGGGCCGGCGAACACCGCCGAGGGCGAGGTGTTCGCGACGTTCATCATCCCGAACATGTTCGCCCGGGCCGCCCGCGGCGAGGTCTCGCCGCAGGAGGCCGTCGCCGAGGCCGAGGCGCAGATCAAACCGATCTTCGACAACTGGCGGGCCCGCGGGCTGATCGGGACGGGTGGGACCTGATCCGTGTACACGGTCGAGGTCAAGAACCTGTACAAGCACTTCGACGGCGTCCACGCGATCGACGGGATCGACCTCGCCACCGACGAGGGTGAGTACCTGGTCCTGCTCGGTCCGTCGGGGTGCGGGAAGACGACGCTGCTGCGCACGATCGCCGGCCTCGAGGAGCCGACCAGCGGCGACGTGCTGATCGGCGGGCAGGTGGTCACCGGGCTGCCCCCGCGGGCGCGGCGGATCGCCATGGTGTTCCAGAGCTACGCCCTCTACCCGCACAAGACGGTGCTGGCCAACATCGTGTTCCCGCTGAAGGCGGCCGGGGTGCCCCCGGAGGAGCGCGAGCGCAAGGCCCGCACCGCGGCCGGGATGCTGGGCATCGAGCACCTGCTCGACCGCAAGCCGCGCCAGCTGTCCGGCGGCGAGCGCCAGCGGGTGGCGCTCGCCAGGGCGCTCGTGCGCGACCCCGCGGTGTTCCTGCTGGACGAGCCGCTGTCGAACCTCGACGCCAAGCTGCGGGCGAGCGCCCGCGACGAGCTGAAGCGGTTCCAGCAGGAGATCGGGACGACCACCATCTACGTCACGCACGACCAGAGCGAGGCGATGGGGCTCGGCGACCGGATCGCGGTGATGTCGCAGGGCCGGGTGCGCCAGATCGGCCACCCGGTGGAGATCTACGACGACCCGGCCGACACGTTCGTCGCGACCTTCATCGGGTCCCCGCCGATGAACCTGGTGCCGCGCGGCGACACGCTCGTCGGGTTCCGGCCCGAGCACCTGCTGCCGGTCGAGAACGTGCGCGGCGAGCGCGTGACGACCACGCTCGAGGTGCAGCGCATGGAGTACCTGTCCGGCGACCGGCACGTCTACGGCACGGTCGACCTCGGTGAGGGACCCACCCGCGTGATCGCCCGCCTGCCCGCCACCGTCGAGACGCCGATCGCGGTGGGGGAGCGGCACGAGTTCGCGGTGCCCGTCGAGCGGCTGCGGTTCTTCGACGCGGCGGAGGGCAAGCGCACCGCGCCGATCCGGCTGGGGCCGTAGATGGCGGCACCGCCGGACGTCGCCGCCCGCCGCCGTCTCGCCGACCGGGACGGCGCGCTCGCGTGGATCTTCCTCTCGCCCGCGGTCGTCTACATCCTCGCGCTCGTCGGGCTGCCCTTCGTCCTGGCCGTCGCGTTCAGCCTGTCCGACGTCACCGGCGGCGACCCGAGCTTCGACTGGGTCGGGCTGCAGAACTTCGAGCGGATCTTCAGCGACCCGGTGTTCTGGCGGTCGCTGCGCAACACGTTCGTCTTCACCGCCGTGTCGATGTTCTTCATCGTGCTGTTCGGCAAGGTGCTGGCGAACGTGCTGATCGCGGACTTCAAGGGCCGCTGGCTGGTGCGGTTCCTCGTGCTGCTGCCGTGGACCACGCCGGTGGCGCTGTCGACGATCACTTGGCTGTGGCTGCTGGACTCGGTGTTCTCGCCGATCGACTGGGTGCTGCGGCAGATCGGGCTGCTCCAGACGAACATGTTCTGGCTCGGGCAGCCCACGCTCGCCATGGCGTCGGTGATCGCCGTGCACGTGTGGCGGCTGGTCCCGCTCGCCGCGGTGATCATGATGGCCGGGCTGCTGTCGATCCCCAAGGACGTGCAGGAGCAGGCCCTCGTGGACGGCGCGGGCTACTGGCGGCGGATGTTCGAGGTCACGATCCCGCTCACCGCCCCCGTCATCGCGATCTCGGCGCTGTTCGGGGCGATCTTCACCTTCACCGACATGACCGTGGTCTACGTCCTCACCCGCGGCGGCCCGACCAACGAGACCCAGGTGCTCGCCAGCTGGGCGTTCTTCCGGGGCATCGAGGGCAGCGACATCGGGCAGGGCGCGGCGATCGCGCTGTTCCTGTTCCCGCTGCTGCTCGCCGCGGCCATCGCGATCCTGCGGGCGGTGCGGCGGATGGAGGTCGGGTGATGGACCGGCTCGTCGTCACCGATGCCGACCGGCACCGTTACGCGCGGCGCCACCGCGCGGGCCGCATCGCGCTCTACGCCATCGCCGTGATCTCGGCGCTCGCCGCCGCCGGGCCGTTCGTGTGGGCAGCGATCACCACGTTCAAGCAGGACAGCGACCTCTACCGGCGGCGCAACAACCCGTTCATCTTCAACGAGACGCCCACCACCGACCACATCGGGCTGCTGATCAACGACACCGGGTTCGTGACGTTCGCCTGGAACACGCTGTGGGTCGGCGTGCTGGTCGTGCTGATCACCCTGGCGCTGTCGCTCCCGGCGGCCTACAGCCTCGCGCGGCTGGACCGGCCGTGGGCGGGCCCGATGGGGATCGCGATCTTCTTCGTCTACCTGGTGCCGCCCACCCTGCTGTTCCTGTCGCTGTCGCGGCTGGTGGTCGCGCTCGGCCTGCAGGACTCGACGTGGTCGCTCGTGGTGATCTACCCGACCATCACCGTCCCGGTGTCGGTGTGGCTGCTCATCGGGTTCCTCAAGACGATCCCGAAGGACATCGAGGAACAGGCCATGGTCGACGGCTACAGCCGCGTGGGGGCCATGGTGCGGGTGGTCGTGCCGCTGCTGTTCCCCGGGATCGTCGCCGTGATCGTGTTCGCGTTCACGCTCACGGCCAGCGAGTTCATCTACGCCCTCGCGTTCATCTCGCCCAGCGCGGAGAAGGTCATCAGCACCGGCGTGCCCACCGAGCTGGTCCGCGGCGACGTGTTCTTCTGGCAGTCGCTGCAGGCCGCCGCCGTGCTCGTCGCGGTGCCGATCGCGTTCGTGTTCAACCTGTTCCTCGACCGCTTCATCGCCGGCTTCACGCAGGGGGCGGTGAAGGGCTGAGCGGTGAACTTCAGAACTTCAGGAAAGCCACATCCATGAACGTGGGCTTCGTGGATGTGGCTTTCCTGAAGTTGGGGGGAGGGGTCAGGTGACCTCGCGGTCGTCGCGGTGGGCGCCGTAGTACTCGACCTGCCGGGCGAGCACCTCCCGCAGGGGGGTGCCACGGGGGACGCCGTAGACGGTGCCGGGGAAGTCGAGCTCGCGCTGCACCTCCCACAGCTCGTCGTGCCGGTCCGGGGAGAACAGCTGCGCCGGGTCGCCCGCCGCGATCCAGCCGATCGGGACGACCGTGCCGGGGACGAGGCGGGACCGGACGTGCAGCACCGCGTGGATCCGCAGCTCGCAGCCCGCGCCCGCCACCGCGCCGGGGAACAGCGCCGCCCCGGTGGCGATGAACACCTCGTCCTCGACGGTGGCGCCGTTGACGTGCGCGTGCGGCCCGACGAGCACCGCGTCGCCCAGCTGGGCCGGGTGCGCCGCGCGCCCGCGGACCAGGGCGTTCTCCATCACCACGACGTCCGCGCCGACCCGGACCTCGCCGTCCTCCGCGGTCAGCACGGCGCCGTGCAGCACGCGGGCCCGCTCGCCCAGCACGACCGCGCCGCACACGACGGCCGACGGGGCGACGTACGCCGACCCCGGCACGACGGGGCGCCGACCGCGGTGCTCCAGCAGCATCCGACCACCCTAGGCCGGGCCGCCCGAACTTCAGGAAAGCCACTTTCATGAAGCCCAGGTTCATGAAAGTGGCTTTCCTGAAATCCCGGCGGGTCCAGGTTGTCGTAGACGAGCCGGTCGATCACGCCGAGCGAGCAGAAGCCGAGTCGCTCCGCGGTGGCGGCCCACTCGCCGAGGGCGGTCGCGTCGGCCTCGGGGACGGCGGCGGGCAGGCCCATTCCGATTCGCATCGGACACCTCCGAGCTGTGAGGCGTCGAGGATGCCCGCGGTGCGCCCGCCGGGTCGTGAACGGATCGGACAGCCGCCCCGGTCAGCGCGGCGCGGCCTCCACCGGCGTGCGCGGCGGTTCTGCGGCGAGCGACGCGAGCAGGCCGAGCCGCTCGGCGTCGGCGGTGCCCGGCTCGGCGTGGTAGGCGATGACCTCCACGCCGTCGGAGCCGTCGGCCTGCAGCTTCGACATCCACAGGCGCATCTCGCCGACCTGGGGGTGGTTCAACCGGACCGCCTTGCTGCGCGGCGGCTTCACGTCGTGGCGGGCCCACGCCTTGCGGAACTCCTCGCTCGCCAGCGAGAGCTCGCCGACGAGCTGCACGGCGCGCGGGTCGTCGACGTCGGGCCCGAGCTGGTTGCGGAACGTGGCGACGAGCTGCGGCGCGCACCGCGCCCAGTCCGGGTACAGCAGCTGCTCGGCGGGGTCGAGGAACAGCGACCGCAGCCGGTTCTCGCCCACCCGCAGGCTCGGGGCGAGCGCGGTCGCGAGCGCGTTGGCGGCGAGCACGTCGAAGTAGGTGTCGACCGCGATCGCGGGCACGCCGATGACGTCGAGCAGCTGCGCGGTGTGCGGCGGCACGGACCGGCGCCGCGGTCGCCGGGCCCGGGTGCGCGGCCGCGGCGCGGCCAGCTCGTGCAGGTACGCGGTGGCGGTGTCGTCGAGCCGCAGCACCCGCGCGATCGCGTCCAGCACCTGCGGCGACGGGTTGCGGTCGCGGCCCTGCTCGAGCCGCAGGTAGTACTCGGCGCTGATGCCGGCGAGCATGGCCACCTCCTCGCGGCGCAGCCCCGGCACCCGCCGGATCCCGTGGGCGGGCAGGCCGACGCTCTCCGGCGTGACCAGCTCCCGGCGGGCGCGCAGATAGGTCCCGAGCCGGTTCTCCTCGCGCACGTCCCCCACGGTAACCGCGCGGATCGCCACGTCGGGTGTCCCTGCCGGTACCAGTGACGCCGGGGACCTGGGTGGGCCGGGCGTCCCCGCGCACGATCCGCGGCATGGGCATCGACACGACCACCACCACCCTCCCCGGCGGCACCTGGACGATGGGCGGGCTGACCGTGACCCGGTTCGGGTACGGCGCCATGCAGCTCGCCGGCCCGGGCGTGATGGGGCCGCCCGCCGACCGCGACGGCGCCCTCGCCGTCCTGCGCGAGGTCGTCGAGCTGGGCATCACCCACATCGACACGGCCGACGCCTACGGCCCGGTGATCACCAACGAGCTGATCCGGGAGGCGCTGCACCCCTATCCGGAGGGGCTGCACATCGTGACCAAGGTCGGCGCGGTCCGCGACGCGCAGGGCGGCTGGCCGGTCGCCCGGGAGCCGGACGAGCTGCGCCGGGCCGTGCACGACAACCTCACCCACCTCGGCCTCGACGTGCTCGACGTCGTCAACCTGAGGGTCGGCAACGCCGTCGGCCGCGAGGAGGGCTCGATCGCCGAGGCGTTCGAGACGCTCGTCGAGCTCCAGCAGCAGGGCCTCATCCGCCACCTCGGGATGAGCAACGCGACCCCGGCGCAGGTCGCCGAGGCACGGTCGATCGCACCGATCGTGTGCGTGCAGAACCTCTACAACCTCGCCCACCGCGAGGACGACGAGCTGATCGACCGGCTCGCCGAGGAGGGCATCGCCTACGTGCCGTACTTCCCGCTCGGCGGATTCACCCCGCTGCAGTCCGAGGCGCTCTCGGCGGTCGCCGCCCGGCTCGGCGCGACGCCGATGGCGGTCGCGCTCGCCTGGCTGCTGCAGCGTTCGCCGAACATCCTGTTGATCCCCGGCACGTCGTCGGTGGCGCACCTGCGCGAGAACGTCGCGGGGGCGGGGCTCGCGCTGGCCGAGGAAGACCTCGCGGAGCTGGACGCGATCGGCCGCTGAGCCCGGTCAGCGAGCCGGGATCAACGACGCGGGATCAACGACGCGGCACCGGCACCCCGCGGATGGAGGCGTCGAGCAGCTGCACCGGGTGCAGCAGCGGCAGGTCCTCACCGAGGTGCTTGCCGATCTGCAGCAGGCAGCCCGGGTTGGCGGTCACGACCAGGTCGGGCTCCACCGACCGGACGTTGGCCGCCTTGCGGGCCCCCAGCTCGGCCGCGGCGTCCGGCATGACCAGGTTGTAGATGCCGGCCGAGCCGCAGCACAGCGCCGCCTCGGGCAGGTCCACGAGCTCCAGCTCGGGGATGGAGCGCAGCACCTCCCGCGGCTGGGTGCGCACCTGCTGGGCGTGCCCGAGGTGGCAGGCGTCGTGGTAGGCCACCCGGCCCCGGAACGGGTGCCGCGGCGCCCGCGGGCCCAGGTCGGCGAGCACCTCGTGCACGTCGCGCACCCGCGCGCTGAACGCCTTCGCGCGCTCGGCCCACTCCGGGTCGTCGGCGAGCAGGTGGCCGTACTCCTTCATCGAGGAGCCACAGCCGGCGACGTTGGTGACGACGTGGTCGACGTCGAGCTTCTCGAACACGGCGATCTCGCGCTTCGCCCTGGCCAGCGCGCTGTCCTCGCGCCCGGCGTGCAGCTCGAGCGCGCCGCAGCACTGCTGCTCGCGCGGCACGAGCACGTCGCAACCCTCCGCGGCGAGCACGCGGACGGTCGCGGCGTTGACGCGGTGGAAGAACACGTCCTGCACGCAGCCGGTGAGCAGCGCGACCCGGGCGCGGCGCTCGCCGACGGCGGGGGTGTGGACCGGCAGCCGGGCGAACGCCTCGCGCACCGACACCGGCGGCAGCAGCGACTCCGCCGCCCCCAGCCGCCCCGGCAGCTTCGACGCCAGCCTCGCCACCGCGGGGATCCGGCGCAGCCGCTGGTAGAGCGCGCCCGGTACGGCGGCGGCCCGCAGCCGCCGCTTGTAGGGGAACAGCGCGAAGATCGCCTTGCGGAACCAGGCGTCCTTCCACTCGCGCGGCACGTTGCGCTCGATCTGCGGGCGCACCGACTCCAGCAGCCGGTCGTACTGCACGCCCGACGGGCACGCGGTCACGCACGCCATGCAGCCCAGGCACCGGTCGATGTGCTCGGTGAACGGCCCCTCCAGGCCGATCTCGCCCTTGGCCGCGAGGTCCATGAGGTAGATGCGGCCGCGCGGCGAGTCCATCTCCTCGCCCCACAGCTGGTAGGTGGGGCAGGTCGGCAGGCAGAAGCCGCAGTGCACGCAGTCGTCGAGCAGGTCGCGCTCCGGCGGGCGTCGGTCGTCGAAGCTGCTCGGACGGGTCTGCGGGATGTTGGTCTCGGCGGAACCGGCGGGGGTGCTCATCTCACATCCAGGGGTCGAAGCGGCCCGGGCCGAACCGGCCCTGCGGGTCGAGCTCTGCCTTGACGGCGCGCAGCACGGGCAGCGCGGACGGCGGCGGGCCCCACGCCGGGGCGGTCGCGCCCTCGGGGCGGGAGCGCAGCACGGACACCCCGCCCGCGGCGTGCACGCGGGCGTGGGCCGCCGCCACGGCGTCCGGGGGCAGCGTGACGGTGGCGACCCCGGTGCCCAGGCCCGCCGTGACGGTGCGGGTGGGCAGGTCGGCGAGCACGCCGGGCAGCCGCGACGGTCGCACCCCGATCCGCAGCGTGGCGAGGTCGGGCTCCCCGCGCACGAGCTCGGCGTGCCGCTCCCAGGGGTCTGCGTCGGCGACCTCCCCGGCGCCGAGCGCGGCGCGGAGGCGCTCCAGCCGCGCGTCCAGGGCGCCCGCCGTGCCCTCGATGCGGACCAGCAGCACGCCGTCGGAGGTCCACTCGATGGCCGTGGGCTCGTGGGGCCCACCCAGCGCGGTGGCGGTGTGCGCGGCCGCCTCCTCCAGCGAGCAGGGGATGACGAGCGTCGCGGTGCGCTCGGGCCGCGGGTGCAGCCGCAGCACCACCTCGGCGAGCACGCCGAGCGTGCCGTAGGAGCCGTGCAGCAGCTTGGCGAGGTCGTAGCCCGCGACGTTCTTGATGACGTGGCCGCCGCTGCGCGCCACCGTGCCGTCGGCGAGCACGAACGTGACACCGATGACGAGGTCGCGCAGGGAGCCGTGCACGAGCGCGGCGGGCCCGGCGTCCGCGGTGGCGATCAGGCCGCCGACCGTGGCGCCGTCGGTGACGCGGGCGGCGTCGAACGCGACGTGCTGGCCGTGCGGGGCGAGCTCGTCCTGCAGGTCCCGCAGCCGGGTGCCCGCCCGGACCGCGACGGTCATGTCGGCGGGGTTGTGGGTGATCACCCCGGCGAGGCCGGTGGTGTCGAGGACCGCGTCCACGGGCGCGAGCCGGCCCGCCCACCCGGCGGCGGTGCCCGCACCGGCGATGCCCACCGTGCCCGCGGTGTCGAGCACCGCGTCGCGGAGGGACCGCAGGTCCGTGGGCCGCAGCGGCGCCGCCGTCGCGTTGCCCTGGCTCATCCGACTCCTTCCTCGCACCCTGCCCGCGACCCCTGCGGGGTCACAGGCGCTCGATGACGCCCGCCTCCTCCAGGGGGTGGGGCCGGTACTTGCCGGGCCGCTCGCCGCACAGCCGCGGCGTGGGCAGGACCTTGCCGGGGTTGCACAGCCCGCGCGGGTCCCACGCGCTGCGGACGCGGCGCATGACCTCCAGGTCGTCGACGCCGAACATCTTCGGCATCGAGCACGCCTTGTCCGCCCCGATGCCGTGCTCGCCCGAGAGCGACCCGCCCAGCTCCACGCACAGCTCCGCGATCTCGCCGGAGAGCTTCTCGGCGCGCTCGGTCTCGCCCGCGGCCGCGTTGTAGAGCACGAGCGGGTGGAGGTTGCCGTCGCCCGCGTGGAAGACGTTGGCCACCCGCAGCCCGGCCGCCTCGCCCATGGCGGCGATGCGGTCGAGCACCTCGGCGAGCCGGGTGCGCGGCACGACGCCGTCCTGCACGAAGTAGTCGGGCGAGATGCGGCCCACCGCGGCGAACGCCGCCTTGCGCCCCCGCCAGATCGCCGCGCGCTCCTCCGGCGAGCCCGCGATGTGCAACCGGGTGCAGCCGTGCCGGTCGCAGATCTGCTTGACCTGCTCGAACTGCTCGTCGCACTCCTCGGCCGGGCCGTCCAGCTCGACGACGAGCGCGGCGGGCACCCCCACCGTGTAGCCGGCGTGCACCGCCTCCTCGGCGGCCTCGATGGCGAGCGTGTCCATCATCTCGACGGCCGCCGGGACGATGCCCGCCGCGACGATGTCGGACACCACGTCGCCCGCCGCGGCGACCGACGGGAAGTCCGCCAGCAGCGTGCGCACCGTCTCCGGGGTGCGCAGCAGCCGCACCGTGACCTTCGTGGTGATGCCGAGCGTGCCCTCCGAGCCGAGGAAGAGCCCGCGCAGGTCGGGCCCCGCCTGTTCGCCGGTGTCGGAGCCGAGCGTGACCAGCGAGCCGTCCGGGAGCACGACCTCGCAGGACAGCACGTGGTTGGTGGTGAAGCCGTACTTGAGGCAGTGCGCGCCGCCGGAGTTCTCCGCGACGTTGCCGCCGATCGTGCAGACCTGCTGGCTGGACGGGTCGGGGGCGTAGTACAGCCCGTGCGGCGCCGCGGCCGCGGTGATCTCGAGGTTGGTGACGCCCGGCTCGACGATCGCGCGCCGGTCGACGGGGTCGACCTCCAGCACCCGCTTGAGGCGCGCGAGGCTGATCACCACGCCGTCGGCCACCGGGACGGCCCCGCCGGAGAGGCCCGTGCCCGCGCCGCGCGCGACGAACGGCACGCCGTGCTCGTGGCAGACGCGCACCGCGGCGGCCACCTGCTCGGCGTCGCGGGGCAGCAGCACCAGCTCCGGCGCCACCCGGTACCCGGTGAGCCCGTCGCACTCGTACGCCCGGCACCGCACCGGGTCGCTGATCACGTCCTCCGGCGCGAGCGCCGCCTCGAATGCCCGCACGACCCTGCTGTCGATGGTCATGGAAGGGCCCCCTTCGTCGCGGGTCCACACCTTCCATGGAGACTACGACCGCGATCCCCGGAGCGCCCGGCCCTCGAGGGTGCCCGGACCGGTCCCGCACCAACGGAGAACGTTCGGGAGGTCGAAGCGGTGGGTCCCCGCCGGAAGCTGCAGCTGGCCCTCGTGCTCGTGGCCGCCGTCGTCGTGGGGCTGGCGCTGACCGGCGCCGTCGGCCCCGCGTCGGTGGACCCCGTGCCCACAGCCGTCGTCACGCGCTGAGTCTCGCTTCCGCGATGCGGAAGTTCAAGTCCGTCTGGTAAAAAAGCAGCCGGGCGGGTACCCGCCGTGCGCAGGCTGCCGACCGGAGGGTGAGACATGAGCGCACCACTGCAGATCGACCCCGCGCTGAAGGCGTTCGTGGAAGACGAGCTGCTGCCCCGCCTCGACCTGACGGCGGAGTGGTTCTGGAACACCCTCGCCGCGCTGCACGAGCGGTTCGACGGACGGATCCGGCAGCTCCTGGCCCGCCGCGACGAGCTGCAGGCCCAGCTCGACGCCTGGCACCGCGAACACGGCGCGGGCGACCCCGCCTCCTTGGAGGCGTTCCTCACCGAGATCGGCTACCTGACGCCGCCCGCGTCGCCGAAGGTGCAGGTCGACCGGGTCGACCCGGAGATCGCCCACATCGCGGGGCCGCAGCTCGTGGTGCCGGCCACCGTGCCCCGCTACGCCCTCAACGCCGCCAATGCCCGGTGGGGCTCCCTCTACGACGCCCTGTACGGCACCGACGCCCTCCCGCTCGACCGCGAGCTCGCGCCCGGCTACGACGAGGAGCGCGGCGCGCAGGTGATCGCGGAGGCCGACCGGCTGCTCGACGAGTTCTTCCCGCTCGCCCAGGGCAGCCACGCCGACGCCACGGCCTACCGCGTGGAGAACGGGCGGCTGGTCGTCGCCACCGGCGCCGGGGAGACCGGGCTCGCCGACCCGGCGCAGTTCGCCGGGTATCGCAGCCGCTCCGCTGACGGCGTGGAGGCGGTCCTGCTGCGCCGCAACAACCTGCACGTCGAGCTGACCATCGACCCCGAGCACCGGGTGGGCCGCCAGCACCACGCCGACGTCGCCGACGTCGTGGTCGAGGCGGCGGTCACCACGATCGTCGACCTGGAGGACTCCGTCGCCACCGTCGACGGGGAGGACAAGGCGCTCGCCTACCGGACCTGGCTCGGGCTCATGACCGGCGAGCTGGTCTCGGTGTTCGAGAAGAACGGCCGCACGGTCGAGCGGCGCGTGCACGGCGACCGGGAGTACACCGCGCCGGACGGCTCCCCGCTCACACTCCCCGGCCGGGCGTTGCTCCTGGTGCGCAACTGCGGCCACCACATGTTCACCGACGCCGTGCGCGTCGACGGCGAGCCGGTCGCGGAGGGCGTGCTGGACGCGCTCGTGTCCGCCGTCGCGGCCCTGTACGACCTGCGCGGGCTCGGTCGCTTCACCAACTCCCGCGCCGGCAGCGTCTACATCGTCAAGCCCAAGCAGCACGGGCCGGACGAGGTGGCGCTCACCGTCGACCTCTTCGCGGCCGTCGAGGAGGCGGTCGGGCTCGAGCCGCGCACGCTCAAGATCGGGATCATGGACGAGGAGAAGCGCACGTCGCTCACCCTCGACGCCTGCATCGCGGCCGCGCACGACCGCGTGATCTTCGTGAACACGGGCTTCCTCGACCGCACCGGCGACGAGATCCACTCCGACTTCCACGCCGGCCCGGTCATCCGCAAGAACGACATGAAGTCCACGACGTGGCTGCAGGCCTACGAGGACCGCAACGTGGACGTGGCGCTGCGCGCGGGCTTCGTCGGGCAGGCGCAGATCGGCAAGGGCATGTTCGCCAAGCCCGCCGCGATGGCCGAGCTGCTCGCCACCAAGGGCGCCCACCCGGAGGCGGGCGCCAACACCGCGTGGGTGCCCTCGCCGACGGCGGCCACCCTGCACGCGCTGCACTACCTGCGCATCGACGTCGCCGCGCGCCAGCGCGAGCTCGCCGGGCGCGAGACCGACCGGCGGCTGCTGCTGGAGGTGCCGCTGCTCACCCGCGAGCTCACGCCCGAGGAGAAGAAGCACGAGCTGGAGACCAACGCCCAGTCGATCCTCGGCTACGTGGTGCGTTGGGTGGGCCTGGGCATCGGCTGCTCCACGGTGCCCGACCTCGAGGGCGTCGGCCTGATGGAGGACCGCGCCACGCTGCGGATCTCCAGCCAGCTCATCGCCAACTGGCTGCACCACGGCCTGGTCGACGAGGCGACGGTCCGCGAGACGTTCGCGCGGATGGCCGCGCTGGTCGACGAGCAGAACGCGAACGAGCCCGGCTACGTGCCGATGGCGAAGGACCTCGACGGCAGCCCCTCGTTCCAGGCGGCGCTCGAGCTGGTGTTCACCGGCGCCACGGAACCGAACGGCTACACCGAGCGCGTGCTCACGACGTGGCGGCGCAAGGCCAAGGCGCAGGCCGCGGCGGCGTGACCGACGAACGGCGCGATGGTCGGAACCCATCCGACGAACGCGCCGCTCGTCGGAACCGGCTGCGGCCGCACACCCGGGCGGCCGCAGCGCTGTTCGCGATCGGCTACGGCGCGAACCAGTTCAGCTCCCTGATGGTGGTGTACCGGGAGCAGGCCCACTACTCGGCGGTCACGGTCGCGGCGTTCTTCGGCGTCTACGCCGCCGGACTGGTGCCGGGGCTGCTGCTGGGCGGGCCGGCGTCGGACCGGTGGGGGCGACGCCGGCTGGTGCTGCCCGCGCTCGCGGTCTCGGCGCCCGCGAGCGGCGTGCTCGCCCTCGGCGGGGTGCCCACCGTGTCCGAGCCCGCCCTCTACACCGGCCGGTTCGCGTTCGGGGTGGTCACCGGGATCGCGATGGCGGTGGGCAGCTCGTGGGTGAAGGAGCTGTCGCAGCCGCCGTGGGACCCCGCCGCGGACCCGGCCGCGGGCGCGCGCCGGGCTGCCATCGCGCTCTCGGCGGGGTTCGGGGTCGGTCCGCTGGTGGCCGGGCTGCTCGGGCAGTGGGGACCGGCGCCGATGGAACTGCCCTACCTGGTGCACGTCGTGCTCACGCTCGTCGTCCTCGCCGCGGTCGTCGGCGTGCCCGAGACGCGCCCGGGCGGGGCCCGCCCCGGCCTGCGCGTGCACCTGCCCCGGCGGTTCCGCCGGGTCGTCGCGCCGATGGCGCCCTGGGCGTTCGGGGCGCCCGCGCTGTCGTTCGCCGTGCAGCCCGCGGCGCTCGGGCCGCACATCGCCGGGTTCGGGCTGGTCTACGCCACGCTGCTCACCACCGTGACGCTCGGGATCGGCGTCGCTGTGCAGTCGTGGGCGCGGCGGCTCTCCCCGGCGACCGGCTCGCGGCTCGGGCTCGGCGCGCTGATCGCGGGGCTGCTGGTCGCGGCCTGCGCCGCCGCGCTCGGGTCGCCGGTGCTCGCCGTCCCGGCCTCCGCGGTGATCGGGGTGGCCTACGGGCTGCTGCTGGTCGCGGGCCTGGTCGAGGTGCAGCGCATGGCCACGCCCGGACAGCTCGGCGGCCTCACCGCCGTCTACTACGCGGTGACCTACGTCGGCTTCGTGCTCCCGGTGCTGCTCGCGGCGCTCGCCGGCGCGGTGGGCTACCCGCTGCTGCTGGTCGGGGTGGCGCTGCTCGTCGCGGCGAGCCTCGCCGTCGTGACCGTCACCGGGCGGCGGGAACCCGCGGGCCTACCCGCGTGCGGGTGATCGTCCGTAGGCTCGGGGCCGTGCTCGAGCTGCGCCCCACGCCCATCGACCACCCCGACGCGGCCCGCCTCATCGGCGCGCTCCAGCAGGTCTACCGCGAGCGCTACGGCGACGAGGACGCCACCGAGGTCGACCCGCGCGAGTTCGCCCCGCCGCACGGGTACTTCGTCGTCGGGTACGAGGGCGGCGAGCCGGTGGCCTGCGGGGGATGGCGGGAGCGGCACGCGGGGGAGGACGCCGCGCTGCGCGACGGCGACGCCGAGGTCAAGCGCATGTACGTGGCCGAGGCGCACCGCGGGAAGGGCTACGCCCGCGCGATCCTCGCCGAGCTCGAGCGCGCCGCTGCCGCGGCCGGGCTGCGGCGGATGGTGCTGGAGACCGGCCTCGAGCAGCCCGAGGCGATGGCGCTCTACCCGAGCGCCGGGTACGAGCCGATGCCCGCCTTCGGCGTCTACGCGGGTTCTCCGACCAGTCGCTACTTCGCCAAGCCGCTGCGCGTCGCCGACCGGGTGTAACGCAGCGGAACCCCCCTGCCACGCACCGTGCCCCGGACGTGGCGGCGCTTCGGGTGGCGGGAACGCGTGGAGCGGCGAATCATCCGCACCACGGGGGTGGCCGGAGCGAGGAGGGGGCAATGGTGGGGCCCGAAGCTGTTCTCGCGCAGACCGATCTGCGGCTGGACACGACCTGGATCGACTACGTCTTCGTCGTCTTCTACTTCCTGCTGGTCCTGGGCATCGGGGTGCTGGCACGGCGGTCGATCGCGTCGAGCCTCGACTTCCTGCTGTCCGGGCGGGCGCTGCCCGCCTGGGTGACGGGGCTGGCGTTCATCTCGGCGAACCTCGGCGCGATCGAGCTGATCGGGATGATGGCCAACGGCGCCCAGTACGGGATGCCGACGGTGCACTACTACTGGATCGGCGCCATCCCGGCGATGGTGTTCCTGGGCATCGTGATGATGCCGTTCTACTACGGCAGCAAGGCCCGCAGCGTGCCGGAGTTCCTGCTGATGCGGTTCAACGCGACCACGCAGCGGGTCAACGGCATCACGTTCGCGCTGGCGTCGGTCCTGATCGCCGGGGTGAACCTCTACGCGCTCGGCCTGATCCTCGAGGCCCTGCTGGGGTGGTCGCTCGCGATCGCGGTCCCGGTGGCCGCGCTGGTGGTGCTGAGCTACACGTTCCTCGGCGGTCTGAACGCCGCGATCTACAACGAGGTGCTGCAGTTCTTCGTGATCCTGGCGCTGCTGATCCCGCTCACGGTGGCCGGGCTGGCGCGCGTCGGCGGCTGGGACGGCCTGGTCGCGCAGGTCAGCCCGCTGCCGCCCGGGCCGGAGCAGTTGTCGTCGTGGCCCGGCACGTCGCTCACCGAGATCGCGAACCCGTTCCTGTCGGTGCTCGGCATCGTGTTCGGGCTCGGGTTCGTGCTGTCGTTCGGGTACTGGACCACCAACTTCGCCGAGGTGCAGCGCGCGCTCTCGGCGCGCAGCATGTCGGCCGCCCGGCGCACGCCGATCATCGGCGCGTTCCCGAAGGCGCTCATCCCGCTGGTCATCGTGATCCCCGGGATGATCGCCGGGGTCCTGGTGCCGCAGCTCACCACCCTCAAACAGGGCGGCGAGACCGACGTGACCTACAACAACGCGCTGTCGCTGCTGATGAACGAGGTGCTGCCGAACGGCATCCTCGGGGTGGCGCTGGCCGGCCTCTTGGCCTCGTTCATGGCGGGCATGGCGGCCAACGTCAGCTCGCTCAACACGGTGTTCACCTACGACCTGTGGCAGGACTGGATCCGGCCCGGCCGTCCCGACGAGTACTACCTGCGGGTCGGGCGCACGGTCACCGTCGCCGGCTGCCTGCTCGCGATCGGGACGGCGTTCATCGCGGGCAGCTTCGAGAACCTGATGGATTACATCCAGGCGCTGTTCAGCTTCTTCAACGCGCCCTTGTTCGCGATCTTCATCCTGGGCCTGTTCTGGAAGCGGATGACCGGGACCGCGGGCTGGACGGGGCTGATCGGCGGCACGCTCGCCGCCGTCATCGTGGACACGCTGGTGCGCACCGAGGTGATCGCGGTGTCGTCGCAGGCAGGCTCGTTCATCGGGGCGAGCGCCGCGTTCGTCGTGGGCATCGCGGTCGCCGCGGTCGTCACGCAGTTCACCACGTCGAAGCCGGACTCCGAGCTGGTCGGGTTGGTGTGGGCGCTGACGCCGCGCGGGAGCAGGGCCGAAGCGGTCGAGACCCGCGTCGCGCCGTCGGCAGCGGGTGAGGCGGGCGCCGCGGCGCCGCACGGCAGGCCCGCGACGATCGAGGAGGTGCCGACGTCGCTGCACGACGACGAAGGCGCCTGGTGGCAGTCGCCCGCGGTGATGGGCACGTTGGTGCTCGTCCTCACCGCCGTCCTGTACCTGATCTTCGCCTGAACGGGAGGGGAGCACCGTGTCCGAGCACGAGGGCCACCACATCTCGCCGAGCGCGGCGTCGCAGTTGTTCGACCTGCGCACGGTGATCGCCGTGCTGTTCGGCGTCTACGGGGTCATCCTGACCGTGATGGGCCTGTTCTTCGAGGACGAGGCCGAGCTCGCGAAGGCGGGCGGCATCGACATCAACCTGTGGTCGGGGCTCGGGATGCTCGTGGTCGCCGGCCTGTTCCTGCTGTGGGTGTGGCTGCGGCCGCTGGTTCCGCCGGGGGAGCGCGAGTAGCACCCCGGCCCGGCGGACTCAGGCGCGCGGCGTCGGGTAGCGCGGGTTGAACACCTCGAGCGTCCAGGCGTCGAGGACGCGCAGGGCGCGACGGACGGCGTTCGTGAGGCGCGACGTGATCATGTTGTCCTCCTCCGAGGTCTCGGTTGCGGTGTGCACCCGGTACAGCGCGACGGGCTTCTGGATCGTTCCAGCTCCCGGTTGTGAAGCTGCGCACGGAGGGCGCCGGTGACCCGCACCTGGCCGCGGCCGCTGCGGCCCGGCGACCGCGTGGCGGTGGTCCTCCCGGCCGGCCCGCCCGCGCCGCCCCTGCTCGCCGCCGGCCTCGACCTGCTGCGGTCGTGGGGGCTGCGCGTCGACCCGGTGCCGGCGGGCCGCCACCCGCGGCTGCCCTACCTCGCGCGCGACGACGCCGCCCGCGCCGCGCAGCTGCAGGCCGTGTGGTGCGACCCGGACGTGGCGGCCGTGCTCTGCGGCCGCGGCGGGTACGGCGCCCTGCGGGTGATCGACCTGCTGGACTGGGACGCGATGGCCGCCGCGCCGCCCCGCCTGTTCGTGGGCGCGAGCGACATCACGGCCCTGCACGCCGCGCTCGGCCCACGCTGCGGCGTGGTGACGCTGTTCGGGGCGATGGTCGCCACCGACGCGGTGCGCGACCCGCAGGCCGTCGAGCACCTGCGCCGGGCCCTGTTCGACCCGCCGCCGGTGCTGGACGGCGGGCCGCGGGCGTGGACGCTGGTCGGCGGCCGGGCGACCGGCCCGACCGCAGGGGGCACGCTCAGCCTGCTGGCCGCCACGCTCGGCGGGCCCGCGGTGCCACCCCCGCCGGACGGCGCGATCGTGCTGCTGGAGGACGTCACCGAGGCGCCGTACCGGATCGACCGCTGCCTCACCCAGCTGCTGCGCGCGGGCTGGTTCGACCGCGCCGCGGGGGTCGTTCTCGGTTCCTGGCAGGACTGCGGCCCGCCGGAGGAGGTGCTCGACGTGCTCGCCGACCGGCTGGTCCCGCTCGGCGTGCCGGTGGTGGCCGACTTCGGGTTCGGGCACTGCCCCGGCCAGCTCACCGTGCCGCTCGGGGCCGAGGTGGAACTGGACGCCGACGCGCTCACGCTCGCCGTGGCCCACCCCGGCCGCGGGCGGTAGCCGACCGGGCGCAGCGCGTGTCGGCGACCGCTTCCCGTGCCGAACCGCGGAGTTGATCGGTAGGCTGTAGGAGAGAGCCTTGTCCCGGATTGTCCGCTTCCGAGCGCGCACCACGCCAACTTTTCGCGGGACCAGGACGACGATCGGGCCGTTCCGGGTACGTCGTGCGCGAGGGCGCGCCTCGCCCGACGCTGAGCGGACCTCGCACAGCGGATCGACGGGGCCGAGCGGGCCTCGGTGGCACGACCGGGAGGAGACTGCGTGCTCGCGCTCGTGGCAGCGCACTTGGTGGTGGCGGGCCTGCTGCCCCTGGTGGCGACGCGCAGTACGAGGGCGGCGTTCGGCGTCGCGGCCGTCCTGCCCGCCGCCGCGCTGGTGTGGGCGCTCGCGAACGCGGGGCCCGCCCTCGCCGGGGGGATCTTCGAGACCACCGCGTGGTCGCCCGCGCTGGGGCTGGAGCTCGCCTTCCGCCTCGACGCGCTCGCCGTTGCCATGATCGTGCTGGTGTCGGGCGTCGGCGCGGTGATCCTCGCCTACTGCACCGGGTACTTCGGTGCCCGCTCCCCGGACGCCGGCCGGTCGGCGGCGCTGCTGCTCGCGTTCGCGGGCGCGATGCTCGGCCTCGTCCTCGCCGACGACCTGCTGTCGCTGTACGTGTTCTGGGAGCTCACGTCGATCGCGTCGTTCCTGCTGGTCGGGCAGGGCGGCGAGCGGCGCGAGGAGCGGCGGGCGGCCGTGCAGGCGCTGCTGGTCACGGTGTTCGGCGGGCTTGCGATGCTGCTCGGCTTCGTGCTGCTCGGGCAGGCCGCGGGCACCTACCGGATCTCGGAGATCCTCGCCGACCCGCCCCGCGGGGGGCTCGTCACCGCGGCCCTGGTGCTGATCCTGCTCGGCGCGTTCACCAAGTCGGCGCAGCTGCCGTTCCACCCGTGGCTGCCCGCCGCGATGGTGGCGCCCACGCCGGTCAGCGCCTACCTGCACGCGGCGTCGATGGTGAAGGCGGGCGTCTACCTGGTGGCGCGGCTCGCGCCCGCGTTCGCCGACCTCGCGGTCTGGACGGTGCCGGTGCTGGTCGTCGGCCTCGGCACCATGCTCGTCGGCGGCTGGCGGGCGCTGTCGGCAACCGACCTCAAGCGGCTGCTCGCGTTCGGCACGGTGAGCCAGCTCGGCTTCCTGATGGTGCTCTTCGGCGCGGGCGGGCGGATCGCCGCGATGGCGGGCGTCGCGATGCTGCTCGCGCACGGGATGTTCAAGGCCGCGCTGTTCCTCACCGTCGGCGCCGTGGACAAGGCGACGGGCACCCGCGACGTGCGGAAGCTGTCCGGGGTCGGGCGCGCGCTGCCCGGCCTCGCCGTCGCCGCGACGCTCGCGGCCGGGTCGATGGCGGGGCTGCCGCCGCTGCTCGGGTTCGTCGGCAAGGAGGCGGCCTTCGAGGCCTTCCTGCACGGCACCGTCGAGAACCGGGTGGTCGCGGTCGGGCTGCTGCTCGGCTCGGTGCTCACCGTCGCCTACAGCGCGCGGTTCCTGTGGGGTGCGTTCGCCCGCAAGCCCGGCCGCGACCCCACCGACGCCCGCGGCGTCGGGCCCGCGCTGAACGTCCCGGTGTGGCTGTGCGCCGCCGCGGGGCCGATCCTCGGCGTCGCCACACCGCTGGTCGACGCCGACGCGGCGAGCTACGCCGCGGCGCTGCCCGGCGACCCCGCTTACCACCTCGCGCTCTGGCACGGCCTCGGGCTCCCGCTCGTGTTCTCCGCGATCGCGGTGGCGGGCGGCCTCGCGGTGCACGCCGCCCGCGGCCGGCTCCAGCCGCTCGCGGGCCGCAGCCCGTTCGACGCCCAGCACGCCTACGAGAAGACGATCGCGGGCATCGGCCGGGTGGCGGTCGGGGTCACCGGCCGGCTGCAGGTCGGTTCGCTACCGGCCTACCTGTCGACGATCCTGGTGATGTTCATCCTGCTGCCGGGCGTGCCGACGGTGCTCGCGAACGCGTGGCCGCGGGACGTACCGGCCTACCACGAGCTGATCCAGGTCCCGCTCGCGGTCGTGGTGGTCACCGCGGCGCTCGCCGTGACGCGGACGCGGCGCCGGTTCACCGCGGTCCTGCTGGTCGGCGTGATCGGCTACGGGGTCGGTGGCCTGTTCATCGTCGACGGGGCGCCGGACCTCGCGCTCGCCCAGTTCCTCGTCGAGACGCTCTCCCTGGTCGCGTTCGTGTTCGTGCTGCGCCGGTTGCCCCTGCACTTCACCGAGACCCGCCCGTCGCGGCGGGTGCGCGTGCCGAAGGCGATGCTCGGGGCGGCCACGGGGATCACGGTCGCGGCCTTCGCGCTGGTGCTCTCCGCGACGCGGACCGCACCGGCCACCACCAGCGCCGAGCTCACCCGGCTGGCGCCCGAGGCGGGCGCCACCAACGTGGTCAGCGCGATCATCGTGGACTTCCGGGCCCTGGACACCGTCGGCGAGATCGGCGTGCTGTTCATCGCGGCCGCCGGCGTGGCGAGCCTCGTCCTCGCCACCCGTTACGACCGGCGCCGCCGCTCCGGGGCGATCGAGAGCGGGCAGGCCAGCCCACAGCACGAGGAGGACGTGCTCGGATGACTGCGCTCGAGGAAAAGCCCTTCGAGGAATGGGACCAACCCCGCCAGGCCTGGATGCTCTCCGGCGCCTGCCGCGGCGACCGCCACCGCACCCTCCTGCTGGAGATGACCACCCGGGCCCTGTTCGGGACGGTGCTGGTCTTCTCGCTCTACCTGCTGCTCGTCGGGCACTACGGGCCGGGCGGCGGCTTCGCGGCCGGGCTGGTGGCCGGCCTGGCGTTCGTCCTGCGCTACATCGCGGGCGGCAGCGAGTCCGTCCTGCAGGTCCGCCCGCCGGTGGTCATCGGGCTCGGGCTCACCGTCGCCCTGCTCACGGCGCTCGCGCCGATGCTCGTCGGCGCGCCGGTGCTCACCACCGCGAAGCTCGCGGTCGACGTGCCGCTGCTGGGCAACCTCGAGACCCAGACGAGCCTGTTCCTCGACGCAGGCGTGTACCTGTTGATCGTCGGGGTCGTGCTCGACCTGCTGCGTTCGCTCGGCGCGGGCATCGAGCGCGACATCCGCGAGGTGGGGGAGCCCCGCTCATGACCGTCAACCTCGTCATGGCCGCGACGGTCGGGGTGCTCTACGCCACCGGCATCACGCTCCTGCTGTCCCGCTCGCTCATGCGCGTGCTGATCGGCGTCGTCGTGCTGGGCCACGGCACCAACCTGCTGCTGCAGCTCGCGGGCGGACCGCCGGGCAGGCCGCCGATCCTCGGCGGCGTGCCGCCCGAGGAGTTCACCGACCCGCTGCCCCAGGCGCTCGCCCTCACCGCCATCGTGATCACGTTCGCGCTGACGACGTTCCTGCTCGCGCTCGGCTACCGCTCCTACGTCCTGGTCGGCCACGACGAGGTGCAGGACGACGTCGAGGACCGGCGGATCGCGCGCCAGAAGGCGCCGACGGCCCCGCTGGAGAACGGTGACGACGACGGCGAGCCCGACGCCGCCGAACGCACCGCGGACGAGGTCGAGGCCGAGGCGAGGGGGTCCGCCCGGTGAACGCGCTCCTGCCGCTCCCCGTCCTGCTGCCGATGCTCGGCGCCGCGGCCAGCATCGTCGGCAGCCGGTGGGCCACGCTGCAGCGGGTCGTCGGGATCGTGGTCCTCGCCGCGGTGGCGGTGCTCGCCTGCGTGCTGCTCGTGGCCACCGACCGGCAGGGCACGATCGTCGCCGAACTCGGCGGCTGGGACGCGCCCGTCGGGATCGCGCTGGTGGCCGACCGGCTGTCGGCGCTGCTGCTGCTGGTGTCCACGCTGGTCACGCTCGCCGTGCTCGTCTACGCGATCGACCAGCGCATCGCCGACTACGGCCGGGCCACGGCGAGCACCACGTTCCACCCCATGTACCTCATGCTCTGCGCCGGGGTGTCGCTCGCCTACCTCACCGGCGACCTGTTCACGCTCTTCGTGGCGTTCGAGGTGATGCTCACCGCGTCCTACGTGCTGATCACCCGGCGCACCGGGGCGAACCGGATCCGGGCGAGCATGACGTACGTGACGGTCAGCCTGCTGTCGTCGCTGCTGTTCCTCACGGCCGTCGCGCTCGTCTACGCCGCCACCGGCACCGTCAACCTCGCCGACCTGGCCGGCCGCGTGGACGAGTTGCCGACCGGGCTGCAGACGGTGCTCGGGATGATGCTGCTCGTCGTCTTCGGGATCAAGGCGGCGATCGTCCCGATGCACTTCTGGCTGCCCGACAGCTACCCGAACGCCCCGGGCCCCGTCGCGGCCCTGTTCGCCGGGCTGCTCACGAAGGTCAGCTTCTACGCGCTGCTGCGCACCCAGACGCTGCTCTTCCCCCGCGACGAGCCGTGGACGCTCATGCTCGTGCTGTCGGTCGCCACGATGCTCGTCGGGGTGCTCGGGGCGCTCGCCCAGAACGACCTCAACCGGTTGCTGTCGTTCCTGCTGGTCAGCCACATCGGGTTCCTGCTCTACGGGCTCGCGGTGTTCGACCCGGCGGGGCTGTCCGGGGCCGCCCTGTACGCGGCGCACCACATCACGGTGCTCGCCACCCTGTTCCTCGTCAGCGGTCTCATCACCCGGCGCACCGGCACCGTCGCCCTCGACCGGATGGGCGGGCTGCTGCGCACCTCGCCGGGCCTCGCGGTCCTGTTCGCCATCCCCGCCTTGACCCTCGCCGGGGTCCCGCCGACCGCGGGCTTCGTCGCCAAGCTCGCGCTGCTGCAGGCCGGCGCGGGGAGCGGCCCCGCGGAGCAGGCCGTGGCCGGCGTCGTGATCCTCGCGAGCCTGCTCACCCTCTACGCGCTGGTGCGCGTGTGGGTCCAGGTGTTCTGGGGTGAACCGCAGCCCGCGGTGCCCGACGCCGACCCGACCGACGAGGTGCTCGTCGGAACGGCGCGCACGTCCGTGCCGATGTACGCGGCCACGGCGGGGCTCATCGCGGCGAGCCTCGGCATCGCCGTCTTCGCCGGGCCGCTCGCGAGCATGACCGAGCGGGCCGGCGTCGACCTGCTCGACCGCGAGCCGTACCGGATCGCCGTGCTGGGGGAGGTGCCGTGACCCGGATCCGCAGGCTGTCCCCCGTGCTGTGGCTGACCCTGGTCTGGGTGCTGCTCTGGGGCACGTTCAGCCCGGCCTCGATCGTGGGCGGCGTGCTGGTCGCGCTGCTGATCACCACGGTGTTCCGGATGCCGCCCGCCATCGACCGGCTCCCGATCCGCCCGCTGCGGGTCGCCGGGCTCGTCCTGTTCCTGATCTGGGACCTGCTCGTCTCCGGCCTGGAGGTGAGCTGGGAGGTGCTGCGCCACGGGCCCCGCGCCCGCGGCGCGATCCTCGCCGTCCCGCTGCTGACGTCGTCGGACCGCGTGGTCACGGTGATGGCCAACGCGATCTCGCTCTCCCCGGGCACCATGGCGCTGCAGATCGACCAGGACCACGCCGTCTGGTACGTCTACACGCTCGGCCCGCGCGACCGCGCCGGCGTCGAGCGGGCCCGGCTGCGCGCGATGGACATCCAGCGGCGGGTGCTCGCCGCGCTGGGCAGCCCCGAGGAGGAGGCGGAAGCGGAGCGCCTCATGGGGAGGATGTCGTGACCGTCGTCTTCACCGTCGTGCTGGTGCTGCTCTGCGCCGCCGGGGCGCTCACCCTCGTCCGGCTGCTGCTCGGCCCCGACACCCTGGACCGCATCGCCGCGCTCGACGTGCTCGTGATCCTCATCGTGGCCGCGGCCGCGGTGTACGTCGCGATCCACCGCGACTCGTCCAACATCCCGATGCTCGCGGCCGTCGCCCTCATCGGGTTCGTCGGGTCGGCGACGGCCTCGCGGCTGGCCGAGCGCAGGAGGGGAGGCCGATGATCCTCGACGTCCTCGCGGCGGTGCTGATGCTCGGTGGCGCCGTGTCCTGTTTCCTCGGGGCGCTCGGGCTGGTGCGCCTGCCCGACCTGCTGAGCCGCATGCAGGCCGCCACCAAGCCGCAGACGCTGGGCCTGCTGCTCATCCTCGCCGGCACCGCGCTGCGGCTGGAGATGGACAGCGCGGTCACGCTCCTGCTGGTCGCGTTGTTCCAGGTGATCACGGCGCCGGTGATCGCGCAGCTGCTCGGGCGCTCCGGCTACCGAGGGGGCGTCGTCCGCCGCGACACGCTGGTCGCCGACGAGCTGGCCGCCAAACTGCCCGAGGACCGCCCGTCCTAAGCTCCCCGGGTGCCCCTCTACGCGCTCGGAGACGTCGAACCGGACATCCACCCCGACGCCTACGTCCACCCGGACGCCGTCGTGATCGGGAACGTCACCATCGGCGCGGAGGCCTCGGTCTGGCCCACCGCCGTGCTGCGCGGCGACGACGGGCGGATCGAGGTCGGGCCGCGCACCAGCGTGCAGGACGGGTCGATCATCCACTGCACCCTGCGCGAGCCGACCATCATCGGCAGCGAGGTCACCGTCGGGCACAACGTGCACATCGAGGGCGCGGTGATCGGCGACAACGCCCTCATCTCGTCCGGTTCGGTCGTGCTCAACGGCGCCCGGGTCGGAGCCGGGGCCGTCGTCGCGGCCGGTGCCGTCGTGGCGCCGGGAACGGAGATCCCGCAGCGCCGGATGGCGATCGGCGTGCCGGCCCGGATCCGGGAGGGCCACGAGGTGCCAGAGGGCTACTTCGACCACGCGGTGCAGAGCTACATCCGGCGCGGCAAGCGGTTCCGCGCCGAGCTGAGGAGGATCGCCTGATGCCGGCACGACCGCTCGAGGAGGTCGTCGAGGCCGGGTGGGCCAAGGCGTTGGCCCCGGTCGCCCCGGTGATCGCGGACATGGGGGATTTCCTGCGCGCCGAGCTCGCGGCGGGCCGCCGCTACCTCCCCGCGGGCCGCAACGTCCTGCGCGCGTTCCAGCAGCCGTTCGACGACGTGCGCGTGCTGATCGTCGGCCAGGACCCGTACCCGACGCCCGGGCACGCGATCGGGCTGTCGTTCTCCGTGTCGCCGGAGACACGCCCGCTGCCCCGCTCCCTGGTGAACATCTTCCGCGAGTACTCCGACGACCTCGGCCACCCCACCCCGTCCACCGGCGACCTCACGCCGTGGGCCGAGCAGGGGGTGCTGCTGCTCAACAGGGTGCTCACCGTCGAGCCCGGCAACCCCGGCTCCCACCGGGACAAGGGCTGGGAGAAGGTCACCGAGCAGGCCATCCGCGCCCTCGTCGCCCGCGAGGGGCAGCCGCTCGTGGCGATCCTGTGGGGGCGCGACGCGCGCAACCTCGTCCCGTTGCTCGGCGACGTCCCCTGCATCGAGTCGGCCCACCCCAGCCCGATGTCGGCCGACCGCGGGTTCTTCGGCTCCCGCCCCTTCAGCCGCGCCAACGCCCTGCTCGAGGAGCTGGGTGGGGAGCCGGTGGACTGGAAGCTGCCCTGACGGCTGCGCAGGCAGGTACCCCTGGGCCGGTGGCCGACGCGCTGCGCCCGGGGAGGCCCCGGTGGACTCCTCGCAGCGCCATGAGGCTTCCTCACCCCGGGTTCCGCTGAACCTGTTCGGCGCTGTCCGGGTCAGCGGCGCCGGGTGGGCCTCACCGGTGGCGCCACGGGTCGTGCGGGGCCGCTTCTCGCAGGTCGAGGGCGCCTGACGGCGTCCGCTCCGCGGATCGCTTGGCGACCCTCGACCCGCCAGCCTCTGCGGCCCCTACCGGGCAGGCATTCGTCGGGCAGGCCCGCGGGCCTGCCCGTATTCGGCGCGGCGCCGCCGGGAGGCGGTTGCCTCGGATGTCGGGTTCCGCGGAACCTGATTCGCGCCCGAAAGGGGTCGGGCCCGGGTGGGTCCCTTGCCTGAACATCGCGCTCCACGGGCCCGCCAGCCACCTGGCGACCCTGATCCGGGCGGCCCGCCGGCTCGTCGCCCCACCCGAGGACCTGTCTCGCGCGGGGGTCGCTGATCTGGCGGTGGGCAGGGGCTCGAGCGCGGCAACGCCGAGGTGATCGTTCACGTGGATGCCTCCACCGGCGCCGCGCTGCCCGGCAACGGCCCGGTGCGGGTGCGGGCGCCGCGCGGCGGCCGGCGTGTGATGCGGTCCGCCGGGTCGCTCAGCGGGGCTGCGGAGGGCAAACCACCCACCCGAGGCGAGAACCCGAGCGGGCCCCGGACCACTCGCAGCGAACACACCGGCCCGGGCGGGTTGCCGAGATCGGCGGAGCGACCAGGCGCGCCCACCGGCGGCCGGGTGACGCGAATCGAGTTCCGCGCAACCCACCCGGTCATCGCCCCTCGCCGGGTCGCCGGCGCCGGATGGAGGCCATCACGCGGAGCGATCGGGGGAGCCGGTGCCAACCGGCCGGACGAAGCTGGGACCGGACCGTTAGCGAACGGACCTTCCCAAAAGGGGATGTCCTCCACGAGTATCCCGATCAGAGACGAGCCACCCCGCGGGGAAGGACGGATGATGGGACGACAAGGACGTCGTGCTCAGCTCGCAGCGCTGCTGCTCGCGGCGACGCTCGCCCTGGCCGCGTGCGGCATGCGCGGTGCCGGGGCGGGCGGCGGTGATGCGGCCGGCGGCGAGACAATCACGATCAAGTTCTCGCACGTCGTCGCCCCGGCCACGCCGAAGGGGCAGGCGGCGGAGAAGTTCAAGGAGATCGTCGAGCAGCGGTCGGACGGCCGGATCAAGGTCGAGGTCTACCCGAACTCCGAGCTCTACGGCGACAAGGACGAGCTGCAGGCCCTGCAGTCCAACAGCGTGCAGGTGCTGGCCCCGGCGAGCGCGAAGTTCACGACGATCGCGCCGGCGCTGCAGGTGCTCGACCTGCCGTTCCTGTTCGACAGCGTCGAGGACATCCCGCGGGTCGCTTCGCCCGACTCGGCCGTGGGCAAGGCGATCTACGAGAACGAGCAGCTCGCCGCCAACAACATCAAGGTGATGGGCCTGTGGGACAACGGGCTCAAGCAGCTGTCGTCGAACACCGAGATGCGCACGCCCGACGACCTGGCCGGGCTGAGCTTCCGCATCCAGCCCTCCGACGTGCTGCGCACCCAGTTCGAGAAGTGGGGCGCGAGCGCCACCCCGATGGCGTTCTCCGAGGTCTACAACGCGCTGCAGCAGGGCGTGGTCGACGGCCAGGAGAACCCGTACTCGAACATCGAGTCGCAGAACATGCACACGGTGCAGCGCTACATCACCGAGTCCAACCACGGCTACATCGGCTACGTGCTGGTGATCAACAACCAGTTCTTCCAGGACCTGCCGCCCGACCTGCAGACCGTGGTCCAGGAGGCGGCCGACGAGTCGAGCGCCTACAACCGCGAGATCGCGGCGAAGCTGAACGCCGACGCCCGTGCCACGATCGAGCAGGCGGGCACCACGACGATCACCGAGCTGACCCCGGAGGAGCGCCAGGCGTTCAAGGACCGCGTGGTGCCGTCGGTCTGGGAGCAGTACGCCGACGTCATCGGCCAGGACCTGGTCAACGACCTGCTCTCCCAGCAGACCGCCCAGTAGCGCCTTGGCGGGTTCGGTGCACCGGTTGGACCGGGTGCTGACGCGGGTCGAGAACGTGCTCGCCGCGGCGACGCTCGGGGCGGCGACGGTCATCGCGATCGTCGCCATCCTGGTCAGGTACCTCTTCGGGATCTTCCTGTGGTGGTCCGAGGAGGCGATCATCTACCTGATCATCTACTCGACCTTCATCGGAGCCGTCGTCACGCTGCGGCACAACGAACACGTCAACGTCGACGTCTTCGGCCCGTTCCTGCGGGCGCGGGGGAAGCGCGCGCTCGCGGTGATCGCCGCCGCCGTCACCGTGGTGTACCTGGTGTGCATCGGCGCCTTGGCGTGGCTGCTGCTGTTCGAGCCGTTCTCCACCTCGACGATCACGCCCGCGCTCAAGCTGCCCCTGTGGGTGGTGGAGCTGGCGGTGCCCATCGGCCTGACGCTGATGCTGCTGCGCGCGCTGGAGATCCTCGTGCGCAACGCGCGGGGGGTCGAGGCGTTCGCCGAGGGGGAGCGCTCGCTCCTCGAGGTCGAGGCGGAGGCCGCCGGCCTCGACCCGCGTGACGTCGAGGGCAGCGCCAAGCGGGACGACGAGGAGGAGAACGGCCGGTGACCGAAGCCTCGATCGTCCTGGTCGTCACCCTCTTCGCGCTGCTGTTCTCCTCGGCCCCGATCGCGGTGGCCCTCGGGCTCACCTCGTTCGCGTACTTCTTCTACTTCACGACGATCCCGCTCACCCAGGTGCCGGAGCGGCTGTTCAACTCGTTGAACACGTTCCCGCTGATGGCGATCCCGTTCTTCGTGCTCGCCGCGAGCATCATGAGCCGCGGCGGGATCAGCAGGAGGATCATCGCGGCCTGCAACGCGGTGGTCGGTCAGTTCCGCGGCGGCCTGGCGATGACCGGTGTGCTCGCCTGCGTGTTCTTCGCCGCCATCTCCGGGTCCAGCCCGGCCACCGTCGTCGCCGTCGGCACCTTGATCATCCCGGCGCTGATCGCGAACGGCTACCCGCGGCGCTTCTCGACCGGCCTGATCGCGACGTCCGGTTCGCTCGGCATCCTCATCCCGCCGTCGATCCCGCTGATCGTCTACGGGATCTCGACCGAGGAGTCGATCGGCGACCTGTTCGTCGCCGGCGTCCTCCCCGGTCTCGTCGCGGGCGCCATGCTGCTCGCCGTCGTCGTCGGGATCTCGTACCGGCGCGGGTACGGCTCCGGCGACGAGGCGATCGCCATGACGACGGCGGAGAAGCTGCGCGCGCTCCGCGACGCCGTGCTGAGCCTCGCCCTCCCCGCGCTCGTGCTCGGGGGGATCTACGGCGGCGTGTTCACCCCGACCGAGGCGGCCGCCATGGCCGTCTTCTACGCGGTGATCGTGTCGGTGTTCGTCTACCGGGAGCTGGACCTGCGCGACCTCGGCGGGATCCTCCTCTCCGCGGCCCGCACCTCGGCGATGATCATGTTCATCATCGCCAACGGGATCCTGTTCTCGTTCGTGCTCACCTCGGAGCAGATCCCCCGCGACATCACCGAGACCCTGCTGGGCTACGAGCTCGACAAGTGGTCGTTCCTGCTGCTCGTGAACCTGCTCCTGCTCGTGGCCGGGTGCTTCATGGAGACGTCGAGCGCGATCCTCATCATCGCGCCGATCCTGCTGCCGATCGCGGTGGAGCTCGGCGTCAACCCGATCCACCTCGGGATCATCATGGTGATGAACCTCGAGATCGGCATGGTGACCCCGCCGCTGGGCCTGAACCTGTTCGTGGCCAGCGGCATGTCGGGCATGAGCGTGCTGCAGGTGGCGCGGGCCGCGATCCCGACGGCCCTGGTGCTGCTCGCCGCGCTGTTCCTGGTGACCTACGTCCCGGCGATCTCGCTGGCGCTGCTCGGCGGCGGGTAGCGCGGGGTCGGGGCCCGCACCCCACGACGTGCGAACGGCACCCCCATCCGGCTAGCGGACGAGGGTGCCGTTCGTACGAGTGTCTGCGCTCAGGCGCGCGCGACCTTGCCCGCCTTCAGGCACGACGTGCACACGTTCAGCCGCTTGCGGTTACCACCACCGGCGGCGGCGCGCACGGTCTGGATGTTCGGGTTCCAGCGACGGTGGGTGCGGCGGTGCGAGTGCGAGACGGACATGCCGAAGCCCGGACCCTTGCCACAGACGTCGCAGACGGCAGCCACGTCGGACACTCCTCGGGTAGTGGGTGGGTAGGCCGGGGTTGCCCCGGTCGCGAGGAACCAGGGTACCTGCGCCGTCGCGCCGTCGTGCACGGGCCCCACGGCATAGGCTCGCGGACGTGCCCTCGACCCTCGACATCGCGCTGCTCACGAGATGGACGCGGGCTGCCACGGCCGCGCTCGAGCGGCACTGCGCCGAGATCGACCGGATCAACGTCTTCCCGGTGGCCGACGGCGACACGGGGACGAACCTGCTGCTGACGATGCGCGCGGCGGCCGACGCGGTGCGGCGGTCGGCGCGGGAGAACGGGGCGGGGCGGACGGCGGCCGCGGTGGCCGCCGCGCTGGCGCGGGGCGCGCTCGTCGGCGCCCGCGGCAACTCGGGCGTGATCCTGTCCCAGGTGCTGCGCGGGCTCGCGGAGGCGGTGGCGCGGGCCAGGCGGCCCGCGGGTGCCGTGCTGGCCGACGCGCTGCAGCGGGCGCACCGGCTCGCCACCGCCGCGGTGAGCAGGCCGAAGGAAGGCACCGTGCTGTCCGTGCTCGCCGCCGCCGCGCAGGCGGCCGCCGAGGTGGAGTCCGACCGGCTCGAGGACGTCGCGGTCGCGGCGGCCGAGGCGGCCGGCGCTGCGGTGCAGAAGACCACGGGGCAGTTGCCGGAGCTCGCGAGGGCCGGGGTCGTGGACGCGGGCGGTCTGGGCCTCTACCTCGTGCTGGACGCGCTCGCCGGCCTCGTCACCGGGCGCAGCGGCGGCGAGCTGCCCCGCACCCCGGTGCCGGTGGCTCGCGGTCGAGAGGTGCTGGTGGCGCAGCGGGAGGGCGGCTCGGAGGAGCACGACTACGAGGTCATGTACCTGCTGGACGGCACGGACGAGGCGCGCGTCGCCGAGCTGCGCTCCCGCCTGGCCGCGATCGGCGACTGCGTCGCGGTGGCGGGCGACGCCGACGGGCTGTGGAACGTCCACGTCCACTGCACCGACATCGGCGCGGCGATCGAGGCGGGCATCGAGGCCGGCCGGCCGCACCGCATCACCGTCGTGCGCTTCGCCGACCAGCAGCAGGACGCCCCCGTCGAGGCCGAGGGCCGCTTCACCCGCGAGCGGGCGGTGCTGATGGTCGCCTGCGGGGCGGAGGTGGCCGACCTGGCCCGCTCCGCGGGCGCCGTGGTGCTGGAGCGCACGCCCGGCCGGGGCATCGAGGAGGGCGAGCTCGTCGCGGCCCTCGCCGGCACCCGCGCGCGCCACGTCGTGCTGCTGCCCGACGAGGCCGAGCTCGCCCCGGTGGCCGAGCGGGCCGCCGCCGCGGCCCGCGAGGACGGGCAGGAGGTGCTGGTGCTGCCCACGGCGTCGGTGCTGCAGGGGCTCTCCGCGCTCGCCGTGCACGACCCGAACCGGCGGGCCGCCGACGACGTGGTCGCGATGGCCGAGGCCGCGGCGGGCACCCGCACCGGAGGGCTGGTCGTGGCCGAGACCGAGGCCCTGACGTGGGTCGGCCGCTGCGAGCCCGGCGAGGTGCTGGGGATCACCGACGGCGAGGTCGTGTTGATCGCCCCCGACCTGGCTGTCGGTGCTCTGTGGTTGGCTCACCGCATGCTCACCGCGGGTGGTGAGATCGTCACCGTGTTGCTGGGCGAGGGCACGGACCCCTCGCTGGGGGAGGGGCTCGCGGCCGACCTGCGCCGCACCCACCCCGAGGTCGACGTCGTCGTGCACCGGGGCGGGCAGACCGACTACCCGCTCGTGCTGGGGGTGGAATGACCGGGATCGACATGTCGAGCGCGCTCGAGCCGCTCGTCGGCAAGCGCACCGCCGAGGCGTTGAAGTCGCTGGACATCACCACCGTCGGCGAGCTCGTACGCCACTACCCCCGGCGCTACGTCGACCGCGGCAAGCTCACCGACATCGCCGGGCTGGAGATCGGCGAGCAGGCCACGCTCGTGGCCCAGGTGGAGAGGTCGGTGCTGCGCGACATGCGCTCGCGGCGCGGCAAGCTGCTCAACGTCGTCCTCCGCGACGAGAAGGGCGCCACGATCGACGCCACCTTCTTCAACGGCCACAAGGTGCAGCACGTCATCAAGCCCGGGGTGCGCGCGGTCTTCTCCGGCAAGGTGGGCGTGTTCAACCGCAAGCTCCAGCTCACCCACCCGCAGTTCGAGCCGCTCGACGAGGCCGACGAGGTCCGGCCGTTCCTGTCCGTCTACCCGGCCACCGGAAAGATCACCTCGCAGCAGGTGGCGCGCTGCGTCCGGCAGGTCCTCGACCTGCTCGACGACCCCACCGACCCGCTCCCCGAGCTCGTGACGAAGCGGGAGAAGCTCACCGAGCTCGGTACGGCGCTGCGGCGCATCCACGTGCCCGAGTCCGAGGCCGACATCCACGCCGCCCGCCGCAGGCTCGTGTGGGACGAGGCCATGGGGGTGCAGCTCGCGCTCGCGCTGCGCCGCCAGAACACCGCGCAGCGCCCGGCCCCGCCCTGTCCGCCGAAGCCGGGCGGACTGCTCGACGCGTTCGACGCCCAGCTGCCGTTCGCGCTCACCGCGGGCCAGCACGCCGTCGGCACCGAGATCTCCGCCGACCTGGCGCGCGAGCACCCGATGAACCGGCTGGTCCAGGGCGACGTGGGCGCGGGCAAGACGGTCGTCGCGCTCCGGGCGATGCTGCAGGTCGTCGACAACGGCCGCCAGGCCGCGCTGCTCGCCCCCACCGAGGTGCTGGCCGCGCAGCACGCCCGCTCCCTGCGCACGCTGCTCGGCCCGCTGGGCAGGGCGGGCGAGCTGGGTGCGGCGGAGCAGGCGACGAGCGTCGCGCTGCTCACCGGCTCGCTCGGGGCGAAGGCCCGCAGGCAGGCGCTGCTCGACGCGCAGTCCGGCGCGGCGGGCATCGTCGTCGGCACGCACGCGCTGATCCAGGAGCACGTGGGGTTCGCCGACCTGGGGCTCGTGGTGGTCGACGAGCAGCACCGGTTCGGGGTGGAGCAGCGCGACGCCCTGCGCAGCCGCGGCGAGCTCGCCCCGCACATGCTGGTCATGACGGCCACGCCGATCCCGCGCACCGTCGCCATGACCGTGTACGGCGACCTCGCGGTCTCGGCGCTGCGCGAGCTGCCCCGGGGCCGCTCCCCGATCTCCACCACGGTGGTGCCGCTCGCGGAGAAGCCGAGCTGGTTCGACCGGGTCTGGCGGCGCGTGCGCGAGGAGGTCGAGGCCGGGCACCAGGCCTACGTCGTGTGCCCCCGCGTCGGCGGCACCGACGGCGAGCAGGAGCTCGTCGACACCGAGGATCCGGACATCGGCGCCGATGCCGACGAGGGCGGCTCCAAGCGCCCGCCGCTGGCGGTCCTCGACGTGGCGCCCAAGCTCGCCGAGGGCCCGCTGAAGGGGCTGCGCATCGGCGTGCTGCACGGCAAGCTCCCGCCCGACGAGAAGGACGCCGTGATGCGGGCGTTCGACCGGGGTGAGCTCGACGTGCTGGTGGCCACCACGGTCGTCGAGGTCGGGGTCGACGTGCCGAACGCCACGGCGATGATCATCCTGGACGCCGACCGGTTCGGGCTCTCCCAGCTGCACCAGCTGCGGGGGCGGGTCGGGCGCGGCTCGGCGGCGGGGGTGTGCCTGCTCGTCACCGACATGCCCGCGGGCACCACGGCCCGCGAGCGCCTCGACGCCGTCGCGGGCACCACCGACGGCTTCGAGCTCGCCCGCCTCGACCTGGAGCTGCGCCGCGAGGGCGACGTGCTGGGCGCGCTGCAGTCCGGGCGCAGGTCGGGCCTGCGCCTGCTGTCACTGCTGCACCACGAGGAGATCATCTCGAAGGCGCAGGCGTACGCCACCCACATCGTCGCCGACGACCCGGGACTGCGCCGCCACCCCGGGCTGGCGGCCCTCGTGGGGGAGACGGTCGGCGACGAGGAACGGGCCGCGTACCTCGACAAGGTCTGACGGCGACAAGGTCTGACGGCGACAAGGTCTGACGGCGGCACCGGCCGGGTATCCCTTCGACTTCACGTCGAGAGGACGAAAGCCGTGATCGCGCCGACAGCGCCCGCGTCGCCCACCGGGGCCGACCCGTTCCGGCATCCGGCCTTGTTCTACCGCGGGATCGACGAGTACCTGGCCGGGACGATGCCGTTCGTCCAGGAGGCCCTCGCGGTCGGGGACCCGGTGGCGGTGGCCGTGCCGGGGGAGCGGCTGGCGTGGGTCCGCGAGGCCCTGAGCGGCACCGCCGCCCACGTGCGGCTGCTCGACATGGCCGAGGAGGGCCGCAACCCGGGCCGGATCCTGCCGGGGGTGCTGCTCGCGTTCGCCCAGGAACACGGCGCCGCCCGGGTGTGGATCGTCGGTGAGCCGGTGTGGGCGGGCCGCAGCGACGCCGAGCTGCCGGCCTGCGCCGAGCACGAGGCGCTGATCAACCGCGCGTTCGCGGGGCGGAGCGCCGAGATCCTCTGCCCCTACGACGTCGAGGCGCTCCCCGCGGTGGTCCTCGCCGACGCCGAACGCACCCACCCGGTGCTGATCGGACGCCCCCGCAGCGCCCCGTACGGCCCCGACGAGGTGCTCGCCGACTGCAACCGGCCCCTGCCGGAGCCGCGGGGACCGGTGCCGACACTGGTCGTGGACGCCGCGACGCTGCCGTCCGCCCGCGCCCTCGCGGTCGCGGAGGGGGAGCGGGCGGGCCTGCGTCCCGACCGGGTGGACGACCTGGTGTTCGTCGTCAACGAGCTGGTCACCAACAGCCTCGAGCACGCGCGCACCACGGCCCGGTTGCGGGTGTGGGCGCACGACCGCCACGTCGTCGCCGAGGTGGCGGACGCCGGCCGGTTCGACGACCTCCTCGCCGGCCGCACGCCGCCCCTGCCCGAGCAGGCGCGCGGCCGAGGGCTGGTGCTGGTGCACCACCTCGCCGACCTCGTGCGCGTCCACCGGACGGAGCGGGGGACGACGATCCGCGCTCACCTGCGGATCTAGCGGGTTTCAGGCCGGGAGCGCACCCCGCGCGGCCTTGTCGAGGGCGGCCGCGGCGCCGCGGGGGAGGTGGATGACCCCGGCCCGGTCGAGCTTGCCCAGCTCGGCGCGGGCGCGGGCGTACGCGGCGGCGCGCTCGGGTTCGCTGTCGGAGTCGCGGGCCGTGGTGAGCAGCTTGATCACGCGCTCGACCGTGGCGCGCTCGGCGGGGTCGAGGCCGGAGAGCCGGATCCGCTCCGCCGCGTCGACGGCGGCGCGCCACGCGCGCTCGGCCCGGTCGACGGCCGACACGAACGACGTGGCGTGCTCCGCCGGCGGGTACGCGTCGGTCTCGAGCGCCTGTGCCTCGGCGAACGCGTCGACGAACCGCGCGGTGCTGGGCACGGACACGTCGGCGAGCGCGGGGCGGCGCAGCACCTCCATCGGGTCGCACTCGAAGGCGGCGTACTCGGCCTTCAGCGCGGCGAACCGGTCGCGCGCCTTCTCCCACACGGCCTCGGGCCGCGGCGGGGCGGCCGGCCTGCGCGGGAGCGGGGCCGTTCCCGCCGCCATCGCGCGGCGGCGCCGGTGGCGGCGGGTGAGCAGCACCGCGGTGCCGCCGACGAGCAGCGCGGGCCCGGCGAGCGCGCTGAGCATGAACATGAAGACGACCAGCGTGAGGGCGGTGACCGCCACGCCACCGGCGATGGTCATGCCGACCAGCAGGACGACCAGCGCGATCGCGGCGGGGTGCAGCCGGCGGGCCCGGCGCACCGCCATGCGGCGCAGGTGGCGCGCCCGGTGCCGCTGGATGCGGGCCATGTGGGCCTCCACCCGGGCCATGTGCCGCGCGCGGCGGCGTTCCGCCCGCTCCCGCAGGCGTCGGCCTTCGGCGAAGGCGGCCGTGTGGACGGCGGCCGGGTCAGGACGCATGGCGGGCACCCCTCGGCTCGGTCGAATTCCTCTCCTTGGTACCGCAGGAGTGGCGTTCTTCGCACGGGTCCGATCGAGTGCCGAGGGTACGGTTCCCTGGTGACGAACGGGATGTTCCGCAAGGTGCTGGTCGCAAACCGCGGTGAAATCGCCATCCGCGCGTTCCGCGCCGCCTACGAGTTGGGCGTGTCGACGGTGGCGGTCTTCCCGTACGAGGACCGCAACTCGCTGCACCGGGCGAAGGCCGACGAGTCGTACCAGATCGGCGAGCCCGGCCACCCGGTCCGCGCGTACCTGTCCGTCGAAGAGATCATCAAGGCGGCCAAGCGCGCGGGCGCCGACGCCATCTACCCCGGCTACGGCTTCCTCTCGGAGAACCCGGAGCTCGCCGAGGCGTGCGTGCGGGAGGGCATCACGTTCGTCGGCCCGCCCGCCGAGGTGCTGCACCTCACCGGCAACAAGGCGCGCGCGGTCGCGGCCGCCCGGGAGGCGGGCGTAGCGGTCCTGCGCTCCTCGGAGCCGTCCGCCGACGTCGACGCGCTGCTCGCGGCGGCCGACGACATCGGGTTCCCGCTCTTCGTCAAGGCGGTGGCCGGCGGCGGCGGGCGCGGGATGCGCCGCGTCGACGAGCCGCAGGCGTTGCGCGAGGCGGTCGAGGCGGCGATGCGGGAGGCCGAGTCGGCCTTCGGTGACGCCACGGTGTTCCTCGAGCAGGCGGTGATCAACCCGCGTCACATCGAGGTGCAGATCCTCGCCGATGCCTACGGCAACGTCGTGCACCTCTACGAGCGCGACTGCTCGGTGCAGCGCCGCCACCAGAAGGTCATCGAGATCGCGCCCGCGCCGAACCTCGACCCCGAGCTGCGCGAGCGGATCTGCGACGACGCGGTGAGGTTCGCCCGCCACATCGGTTACGTCAACGCGGGCACGGTGGAGTTCCTGCTCGACGAGCGCGGCAACCACGTGTTCATCGAGATGAACCCGCGCATCCAGGTGGAGCACACGGTCACCGAGCAGGTCACCGACCGGGACCTGGTGATCGCCCAGCTGCGGATCGCCGCCGGCATGAGCCTGCCGGAGCTGCGGCTGAACCAGTCCGACGTCACCCTGAACGGCGCCGCGCTGCAGTGTCGCGTCACCACCGAGGACCCGCAGAACGGGTTCCGGCCGGACACGGGCACGATCAGCGCCTACCGGTCACCCGGCGGCCCCGGCGTCCGCCTCGACGGCGGCACCACGCACACCGGCGCCGAGGTGAGCGCCCACTTCGACTCGATGCTGGTCAAGCTCACCTGCTACGGCCACGACTTCCGCAACGCGGTGCGCCGGGCCCGGCGCGCGATCGCGGAGTTCCGGATCCGCGGCGTGTCGACGAACCTGCCGTTCCTCGCCGCCGTGCTCGACGACCCCGACTTCGCCGAAGGTCGGATCACCACGAGCTTCATCGAGGAGCGCCCGCAGCTGCTCGAGGCGCGCAAGCCCGCCGACCGCGGCACGCGCGTGCTCAGCTACCTCGCCGACATCACCGTCAACAAGCCGAACGGGCCGCGGCCGCAGGTCGTCGAACCGGTGGACAAGCTGCCCCGCTGCGACGTGGACGCCCCGGCCCCGGACGGGTCGCGCCAGCTCCTGCGAGAGCTCGGCCCGGAGGGCTTCGCGCGGTGGCTGCGCGACCAGACGCACGTACCCGTCACCGACACGACGTTCCGCGACGCCCACCAGTCGTTGCTCGCCACACGCGTGCGCACCCGCGACCTGGTCGCGGTCGCGCCGCACGTGGCCCGCATGACGCCGCAGCTGCTCTCGCTCGAGTGCTGGGGCGGGGCCACCTACGACGTGGCGCTGCGGTTCCTCGCCGAGGACCCGTGGGAGCGGCTCGCCGCGATCCGGGAGGCGGTGCCCAACATCTGCACCCAGATGCTGCTGCGCGGCCGCAACACGGTGGGTTACACGCCGTACCCGACGGAGGTGACCGACGCCTTCGTCGAGGAGGCCGTGGCCACCGGGATGGACATCTTCCGGATCTTCGACGCGCTCAACGACGTGGAGCAGATGCGCCCGGCCATCGACGCCGTGCGCGCCACCGGCACGGCCGTCGCGGAGGTCGCGCTCTGCTACACCGCCGACCTGTCCGACCCGGCGGAGAAGCTCTACACGCTCGACTACTACCTGCGCATCGCCGAGCAGATCGTCGAGGCGGGCGCGCACGTCCTCGCGATCAAGGACATGGCCGGGCTGCTGCGCCCGCCCGCGGCCCGCACGCTGGTCACGGCGCTACGCGAGCGGTTCGACCTGCCCGTGCACCTGCACACCCACGACACGGCAGGCGGCCAGCTCGCCACGCTGGTCACGGCGATCGAGGCGGGCGTGGACGCGGTGGACGCCGCGATCGCGTCGATGGCGGGCACGACGAGCCAGCCGTCGCTGTCGGCGCTGGTGGCCGCCACCGACCACACCGAGCGGCCCACCGGGCTCTCGCTGCAGGCCGTCAGCGACCTCGAGCCGTACTGGGAGGCCGTGCGCAAGGTGTACGCGCCGTTCGAGGCGGCGCTGCCCTCGCCCACCGGGCGCGTCTACCACCACGAGATCCCGGGCGGACAGCTGTCCAACCTCCGCCAGCAGGCGATCGCGCTCGGGCTCGGCGACCGGTTCGAGCTCGTCGAGGAGTGCTACGCCGCCGCCGACCGGATGCTCGGGCGGTTGGTGAAGGTCACCCCGTCGTCGAAGGTGGTCGGCGACCTCGCGCTGCACCTCGTCGGTGCGGGGGTGGAGCCGAAGGACTTCGAGGCCGACCCGTCCAAGTACGACGTGCCCGACTCGGTGATCGGCTTCCTGCGCGGCGAGTTGGGCGACCCGCCCGGCGGCTGGCCGGAGCCGTTCCGCACCCGGGCGCTCGAGGGCCGGTCCGTGGAGCGCGAGCGCGTCGAGCTGACCGACGAGGACCGCGCCGGGCTGGAGACCGACCGGCGGGCCACCCTGAACCGGTTGCTGTTCCCCGGGCCGACCAAGGAGTTCCTCGCCCACCGCGAGGCCTACGGCGACACCTCGGTGCTGTCGACCAAGGACTTCCTCTACGGCCTGGAGCCGGACGTCGAGCACACCGCGCGGCTGGAGCAGGGCGTCACGCTGATCATCGAGCTGGAGGCGATCTCAGAGCCGGACGAGCGCGGCTACCGCACCGTGGTCACCACGCTGAACGGTCAGCTGCGCCCGATCTCGATCCGCGACCGCTCCGTCGCCACCGACGTCAAGGCGGCGGAGAAGGCCGACCGGTCCAACCCGAAGCACGTCGCGGCGCCGTTCGCGGGCGTGGTGACGCTGCAGGTCGGCGAGGGCGACCAGGTCGAGGCGGGCCAGACCGTCGCCACGATCGAGGCGATGAAGATGGAGGCCTCCATCACCGCCCACGAGGCCGGCAGGGTCGGCCGCCTCGCGATCGGCAAGGTGCAGCAGGTCGAGGGCGGTGACCTGCTGCTGGTCCTGGAATGACGCGGATCATCGCGGGGAGCGCGGGCGGCCGGCGGCTCCTCGTCCCGCCCGCGGGCACCCGGCCCACATCGGACCGGGTGCGGGAGGCGCTGTTCTCCTCGCTGGAGGCCGGTCCCGGGCTCGCCGGGGCCGCCGTCCTCGACCTGTGCGCGGGCTCGGGCGCGCTCGGGCTGGAGGCGCTGTCGCGGGGCGCGGCGCACGCGCTGTTCGTCGAGTCCGACCGGCGGGCCGCGGGTGTGCTGCGGCGCAACGCCGCCGCCCTCGGCTTCGCCGGCGCGGAGGTGCGGGTGGCGCGCGCCGCCGCCGTCCTCGCAGCGCCCGCCCCCCGCGCGTACGACGTCGTGCTCGTGGACCCGCCCTACGACGTGCCCGCCACGCAGGTCGCGGGCTGGCTCGGGGTCGCCGCGGAGCACGGTTGGCTCGCGGCGGGCGCGGTGGTCGTGGTCGAGCGGGCGGGGCGCGACGGCCCGTTCCCGTGGCCGCCCGCGCTGCGGGCGAGGAGGCAACGTCGCTACGGCGACACGACCCTGCACACCGCCGTCCACGACCCGGACGGGTAGCGTCCAGACCCGTGAGGCGCGCCGTCTGTCCTGGATCGTTCGACCCGCCCACCAACGGGCACCTCGACGTCATCAGCCGCACCGCGGAGCTGTTCGACGAGGTCGTGGTCGCCGTGCTCGTGAACAAGGCCAAGAAGACCCTGTTCAGCGTGGACGAACGCATGGCGATGCTCGTCGAGATCACCGCCCCGTACCCGAACGTCCGGGTCGACTCGTTCCACGGGCTGCTGGTCGACTACTGCCGCGCCAACCAGATCAAGGCGATCGTCAAGGGCCTGCGCGTGGTCACCGACTTCGACTACGAGCTGCAGATGGCCCAGATGAACCAGCGGCTGTCGGGGGTCGACACGCTGTTCATGTCCACCAGCCCCGAGTACGGGTTCGTGTCGAGCTCGCTGGTGAAGGAGGTCGCCACCTACGGCGGCGACGTCGCCCACCTGCTGCCGGAGCCGGTGCACCGGCAGCTGCTGGAGCGGATCGCCGAGCGCGCGTAGCGCCGCGTCCCGGGGCCGCGCGGCGTCACTCGTTCGGAACTTGACACGCGCGGACCGCGCCGAATACGGGGTTCGGCCGATCGGCGGTGAGAGGATGCGCGTCGTGTACCGGGTCTTCGAATCCCTCGACGCGCTGGTGACGGTCGTCGAAGAGGCTCGGGGCGTCCCGATGACCTCCAACTGCGTCGTCCCACGCGGTGACGTGCTCGACCTGCTCGACGACGTGCGCGAGGCCCTCCCCGGCGAGCTCGACGACGCCCAGGACGTCCTGGACCGCCGCGACGAGATCCTCGACGACGCCACGCAGGAGGCCGAGCAGACCCGCAGCGCGGCGCAGGCCGAGGCCGAGCAGACGGTGTCGGACGCGCGCGCGGAGGCGGAGCGGCTGCTCGCCGAGGCCCGCGCCGAGGCCGAGCAGACGGTGGCCCGCGCCCGGCACGAGGCCGAGCGCGCGGTGGCGGAGGGGCGCCGCCAGTACACCGAGCTCACCGACCGGGCCAAGGCCGAGGCCGACCGGATCGTCACCGCCGCCCGGGCAGCGCACGATCGGTACATCGCCGACGGGCAGGCCGAGCAGGAGCGGCTGGTGTCGCAGACCGAGGTCGTCCGGGCCGCCCACGCCGAGGCGGCCCGCCTCGTCGACTCCGCCGAGGCCGAGGCCGAGCGGCTGCGCCAGGAGTGCGACAGCTACGTCGACGCGAAGCTCGCCGAGTTCGAAGACGCCCTCGGCAAGGCGCTCCGCACGATCTCCCGCGGCCGCAGCAACCTCTGGCGGGGCGGCCCGCAGAACGGCCCGGCCGGGGTCGGGCTGAACGGCCGCTCGGGTACCGGGATGGACCTCATCGACTGACTCGCCGATCGCGTGCCGGTCGATCGTTTCTGATCGATCACCATCGCAGACGTCGATCACGGAGCGCGTTAGGCTCAGCCCGTGGTGCGCCGTCGGGTCGAACCTGATCCCTCGATCTGGTGGGAGCGGTACGGTCATCGGCTGGAACCGCAACCGCTGCGGCACACCGAGTGGGGGCCCGAACAGCCAGGGGGTGCAGTGAGTTCGACGGGTGTGTCTCCGCTCGGTCCTCCGCAGGAGGAGCCCGGTCTCAGCGCGTCGGCGCTCGACGCCGAGTCGATCCTGCGCGCCCGGCCGGACGAGCCGTCGTCGGGCTGGCGGAGGGCCTTGCTGCGGGCGACCGGGGGGATGATCAACCCCGGGCCCAGCGCGGCCGAGGTGCGCTGGCGCGATCTCCTGCACCGCATCCGCAGGCCCCTGATCCAGTCCCACCGCATCGCCGTCAGCTCCATCAAGGGCGGCGTCGGCAAGACCACGGTGGCCACGCTGCTCGGCCTCGTCATGGCCGAGAACCGCGGCGACCGGGTGATCGTGCTCGACGCGAACCCCGACGCGGGCACGCTGGCCGACCGGCTCACGGGGGAGTCGTCGGTCACGGTGCGGGAGCTGTTGCGCGACATCGATCGCATCCACTCCTGGACCGAGGTGTCCCGCTACACGAGCCTCGCGGGCCGGCTGCAGGTGCTGGCGTCGGAGCAGGACCCGGCGTCGAGCGACGCGTTCAACCGCGATGAGTACCAGCAGATCTGTGCGCTGCTGGACCGGTTCTTCAACATCATCATCACCGACTCGGGCACCGGCCTGGTGCACTCGGCGATGGAGGGCACGCTCAAGCTCGCCGACAGCCTGATCGTGGTCGGCGCGCCGACCGTGGACGGCGCCGGCCGCGCGAGCAAGACGCTCGACTGGCTGCTGGCCCACGGGCACTCGACGCTCGCCAGCGAGGCGGTCGTGGTGCTGTCGTGCGACCGCACCAGCGCCGAGGTCGACCGCGACCGGATCCGCAAGCACTTCGAGGCCCGCAGCCGGGCGGTCGTGGAGATCCCGCACGACCCGCACCTCGCGACCGGCGGCCGGGTCGAGCTGGCCCACCTGAAGCCGGCCACGCGGGACGCGGCCTACGAGCTCGCCGCGCTCATGGCCGATCGCTTCACGACGTGAGCGAGGCCGGCGGGGTCCTCGAGGGCAGACCGGGCGAGCTGACCGAGGACGCCATCGTCCGCTACCGAGGTGAGCGCCCCGAGCGGGGCTGGCGCGGCCTCGTGTACCGCCTCACCGGTGGGCTGGTGAACCCGGGGCTCGGCGCGGCCGAACGGCTCCGCCGCGACCGGCTGCGGCGCATCCGCCGCCCGGTGCCGGGCACCCACCAGATCGCCGTCAGCTCGATCAAGGGCGGGGTCGGCAAGACCACGGTGTCGGCCTGCCTCGGGCTCGTGCTCGCCGAGCACCGCGGCGACCGCGTGATCGCCCTCGACGCGAACCCCGACGCGGGCACGCTCGCCGATCGGCTCACCGGGGACACCTCGGTGACGGTGCGGAACCTGCTGGAGAACGTCGGCTCCGCCTATTCGCTCGCCGACGTGGCGCGCTACACGAGCCTCGCCGGCCGGCTGCAGGTGTTGGCGTCGGAGCAGGACCCGGCGATGAGCGACGCGTTCGACCGCGAGGGCTACGAGCGGGTGTGCTCGGTGCTCACCCGCTTCTACAACATCATCATCACGGACTCGGGCACCGGCCTGGTGCACTCGGCGATGGAGGGCACGCTCGCGCTGGCCGACAGCCTGGTGGTGGTGGGCGCGCCCACCGTCGACGGCGCCAGCCGGGCCAGCAAGACGCTCGACTGGCTGGTGGCGCACGGCTACGAGGGCCAGGTCGCGCGCGCGGTGGTCGTGCTCTCGTGCGACCGCAAGAGCCCCGAGGTGGACCCGAAGCGGGTGCGCGGTCACTTCGAGGCCCGCTGCCGCGGGGTGGTGGAGATCCCGCACGACCCGCACCTCGCATCCGGCGGCCTCATCGAGCTGGAGCGGCTGCGCTCGGCCACCCACGACGCCTTCCTCGAGCTGGCCGCCCTGCTTGCCGACGGTTTCGGCGGCCGCCCGCCCGCGCCGCTGCGCGCCTGAGCCGTCCGGAACGACGCGAGCCCCGCCGCACGGGTGCAGCGGGGCTCGCGCGACTCGGGCAAGGGTCAGTCAGTCGTCGTCATCATCGCCGTCATCGTCGTCGCCGTCATCATCATCGCCGCCGTCGTCGTCGTCCTTGTCCTTCTTCTTCTTGCCCTTGTCCTTGTCGTCGTCCTCGTCCTTGTCCTTCTTCTTCTTGCCCTTGTCGTCGTCCTCGTCGTCCTTCTCGTCCTTGTCCTTGTCCTTCTTGTCCTTGTCCTTCTTGTCGTCCTTGTCGCCGCGGTCCTTGCGCTCCTCGCGGTCCTTGCGCTCTTCGCGGTCCTTCTTGCGCTCGGCCTTGCCGCGGGGCTTCTTCTTGCCCTTCTTCTCGTCGGCCTTCTCGGCCTTCTCCTCGTCGTCGTCCTCGTCGTCGGAGTCGGCCTTCTCGCGGCGCTCCTCGCGCTCCTCGCGGTCCTTCTTGCGCTTGCGCTCGGCCTTGCTGCTGGGCTTCTTGCGGTCGTCGTCGGAGTCGGCGCGCTCTTTCCGCTCGTCCCGGTCGTCGTCGTCCTCGTCGTCGCCGCCGAGCAGCCGGTCGCTGATGTTGCGGATGACGCCCTTGCGGTCGTCGTCATCGTCATCGTCGTCGCGCTCCCGGCGGCCGCGCTCCTTGTCGCGGTCGTCGTCGTCGCGGTCCCAGCTCGCGTGGCGACGGTCGCGGCGGTCGTCGTCCTTGTCGTCCTTCTTGCTGTCTTTCTTGTCGTCTTCCTTCTTGTCGTCTTTCTTGTCGGCCTTCTCGGACCGCTTCTCGCGCTTGTCGTCCTCGTCGCGGTCCTTGTTCGCGTTGCGGCCGGTGACGCCGCCGAGCAAGCCCCCGGTCACGTTGCGCACGACGTTGCCGAGCACGCCGCCGTTCGCCCGGTCGCCGGTGTCCCGGTCGGCGCCGGCCTGTTCGCCGCCGCTGGTGGCGCCGCTCTCGGAGCGCTCCTCGCCCCGCTCCGCGCCGGCGAGGTTGCGCCGGGCGCGCTCGTCCCGGTTCGAGGTGTCGGCCTGGCCGAGCGCGCTGCCCAGCGCCCCGGTGAGCGCCTGGACGGGCCCGCGGGGCGCGTCGCGGTCGCCCGACCCCTCCTGGCCGCCGTCGGAGCCCGCGTCGGCGCGACCGTCGGAGCTCGGGCCGCCGCCCGCGGCGGCGAGGATGTCCGGGGTGCTCGGGCGGTCCGGGTCGGGCGGGGCGGTGGTGCCGACGTCGCCGCGCCCCTCGTCGCCGTCCTCGCGGCGGGGGCCGGTGACCGGGTCGCCCTTGTCGGCCGGCTTGTGCTGCTGGTCGTCGTCCTTCTGGGCCGGGTCCGGCTTGCCCTCGATCACCGCCTTGACGCGCTCGACGATCGGGGTCGTCTCGTCCTTGTTCTCCGGGAGCGGCGAGCTCAGCGCCTGCTCCACGCCGTTGCGCAGGTCGGTGAGCGCCTTGGCCGCGTGGTCGCGCTGCTGGCGGCGCATCTCGCGCTGCGACTCGAGCTGCCGCAGCGCCTCCTGGTAGTCGGGCGACGCCGCGGTGGTGGTGCTCTCCTCGAGCGTGCGCTCGACCGCGTCGAGCTGGGCCTGCGCCTCGGTCAGCTCCGCCGTGCGCTCGGGCAGCGCCCGGAACGCCTCGAGCTGCGACACCAGGGTGGCGCGCTGCTGCTCCAACAGCGCCTTGCGCTCCTTGAGCGCCTGGATCGCCGCCGGCTCCTGCGCACGGCGGTCCGGCGGGAGGGCGAGCCAGCTCGCCTCGGCCTGCGCGACCGCGTCGAGCTGGCTGCTGATCGACGCGAGAACGACCTCCGCCTGGTCGGCCCACACGTCGGCGTCCATCGACGGCTGGTCGGCCGCCTGCGGGGGCAGCGGGGTGGGCGTGGTGGGGATGACGTTCTCGGTGACGAAGTAGCTGGCGCCGCCCGCGACCAGGCTCGCGATCGCCACGCTCGCGACGGCGCGGCGCCGCATGGCCGCGATGGCGTTCCTGCGCTCGGCGGCGGTCCGCGCCGGCTTCGGCTTCTTCACCCGCTTCGAGGTGATCGTGATCGTGCGCGGGGAGGGCAGCGCCGGGATGGGGGGAAGCGCCGGGCCCACCGCGGCCGGGGGCGACGTGCGGTCGGGCGCCGGGTCCGGCGCGCGTTCCTCCTGCGGGACCCCACCGAACGCTGCGGGAAGCTCGGTGGTGGGTTGGTCGTCGGTCGACGCCGCGATCGCGGGCGGTTCGGCCGGCTGGGCGTCCGGAGGCGGCGCGATCGGCCGCGTGACCTCGTCCGCCGCAGCCTGCTGGGCCGCCCGGGCCGCCGCCTCCTTCTTCTCCGCGGCCGCCTTCATCCGGGCGGCGTGGCGCATCTTGCGCGCCGCCACCCGATGGGCCGGTGAGCAGTACAGCCGCGGTGGCCCGCCGTCATCCGGCTGTTCGACGATCTCCTCGCATCCGGGCAGGGCACACTTCTGTGGCCCGTCGCTCATGTGGTCCCCCCATGGACAGCCAGCGCTGCCGTGCAACACGGCGAGCCTTCACCCGATCGAGCCGCAGCGTACCGCCAATCGGGTGGCAACACGCCGTCAAGTCGACCTTGAAGCGTGCGGTTGCTCTCCGTGACCGCATTCACCACATCCGGTCACGGGCGGCGCCCGCGGTCGTTCGATTGTTATACGATCCTTCAAAACGCACAACCGTTGCCGCCGAACCGCAGGAGGCGAGTTGACCACCGAAGCCTTGGCCACCGACCGCGCACTGCTCGCGCGGACGAGCACAGCCGAGCGGGTCGCAGCCGTCCTGCGCACGCGCATCATCGAGGGCTACTTCCCGCCGGGCACCCGGCTCGCCGAGGACGCCATCGGCAGCGCGCTCGGTGTCTCGCGCAACACCCTGCGTGAGGCGTTCCGCCTGCTGTCCCACGAACGGTTGCTCACCCACGAGCTCAACCGCGGGATGTTCGTGCGCACCCTCACCGCGGAGGACGTCATCGACCTGTACCGGGTGCGCCGCCTGGTCGAGTGCGGTGTGCTGCGCACCGTGACCTTCCCCCACCCGGGCCTGGAGGCGGTCGCCGCCGCCGTCCGGGACGGCGAGGAGGCCCTGGGGGCTCGGGACTGGCAGGCGCTCGGCACCGCCAACATCAAGTTCCACAAGGAGCTCGTGGCGCTGGCGGGCAGCCCGCGCACGGACGAGCTGATGAGCGGCATCCTCGCCGAGCTGCGGCTGGTGTTCCACGTGATGGCCGACCCGCAGCGGTTCCACGAGCCCTACCTCGCGCGCAACCGGCAGATCCTCGAGCAGCTGCAGCGCTGCGACGGCTCGGGCGCCGCCGACGAGCTCGACGTCTACCTGCGTGACGCCGAGAACCAGCTCGTCCAGGCCTTCGCCGAGCGGGAGGCCGGGCCAGGGGCGTGATCGCCCTCGCGGGGCGCTCCCGGGCAAGATAGGCGCGTTCGCGGTCGGACCGGGGGGAACGGGTAAGCGCATGCCGAAGCGATCGTTCACACCGTCGGCGGGAGCGGCGCGCCAGGGATCGGCTCCACAGCAGCAGGCACCGGAGGAGCCGGCGCTCCGAGACGCGGCACCGGCTGCGACACAGCCCGGATCGGTGCCCGCGGAGCCCGTGGTCCCCCAACCGGCGGCCCAGGAGGCGACGGCTCAGGAGGCGGTGGCCCGGGAGGCGGACACCGAGGAAGCGGTGGCTGAGCCGGCCGCCCAGAAGCCGGTGGCGCCCAGCCCGCCGGCTCCCGCGCCCGCGGACCCCCAGCCCGCGGTGTCGGCGGCCCCGCTCACCCCACCGGGGCCACCGCTCGCCGATCGACCGGCCGCGGACCCCCGGGCCCACACCGCGGACGAGCTCACCGAGTACACGATCGTCCGTCGCCGGTCCGACCGCCCGGTCTCGGGGTGGCGGCGCGCCGTGCACACCGCGAGCGGCGGGCTGATCAACCCGGGCATCGGGCCCGCCGAGCAGCGCCGGCAGGACATGGCGCTGCGGATCCGTCGCCCGCTGCCGGGCCCGCGTCAGGTGGCGATCGTGTCGATGAAGGGCGGCGTCGGCAAGACCACCGTGACGGCCGTGCTGGGCCTGATGCTCGCCGAGCACCGGGGCGACCGGATCGTCGCGCTCGACGCCAACCCGGACGCCGGGACGCTCGCCGAGCGGCTCACCGGCCGCACCGACGCGACGGTCCGCGACCTGCTCGACTCGCTCGACACCGTGGAGGCGCTGAGCGACATCGCCCGGTTCACGAGCCTGTCCGGCCGCCTCCAGGTGCTGGCGTCCGAGCAGGACCCGGCGCGCAGCGAGGCGTTCGACCGCAGCGAGTACGAGCGGGTGTGCGCGGTGCTGTCGCGCTTCTACAACGTGGTCGTCACCGACTCCGGCACCGGCATGGTGCACTCGGCGATGGACGGCACGCTCGCGCTGGCCAACAGCCTCGTGGTGGTGGGCTCGCACACCGTGGACGGGGCGAGCCGGGCCGGCAAGACGCTCGACTGGCTGGTCGCGCACGGGCACAAGGAGCTGGCCGACCGCGCGGTCGTGGTGCTGTCGCACGACCGGACGAGCCCCGAGGTCGACGGCGAGCGCATCGTCGGCTACTTCAAGGCGCGCTGCCGGGCCGTGGTGGAGGTGCCGCGCGACCCGCACCTCGCGACGGGCGGCCGGATCGAGGTCGACAAGCTGCGGCAGGCCACGTCGGACGCCTTCCTCGAGCTCGCGGCGCTCGTCGCCGACGACCTCGGCAACCCACCGCCCGTCCGCCAGAATTAGCCGCACGCCGCGCGGACCCGGACCCGCGTGGCGACGCCGGAAGGGCGACGGCACCATGCCCGCTGTGAAGATCTTGTACACGCAGTCCCGGAGCCCGGTGGCCCGGCTGCTCGTCGGCGTGGCGGCCGCCGCGCTGCTGGCGGTGGGGTGTTCCTCGAGCGTCCCGGGCGAGGCGTCCCCCGCATCCGACGACCGGCCGAGCGTGAACGCGGCGCCGTCGCCGTCGCGCTCGTCGGGCCGCCCCGCGGCGGGGACCTGCCAGATCGAGGTCTCCTCCAACGGCTCCATCGTGAGCCGTGGGGCGGGCGGCCGGACGATCACGACGAACGGCCGCACCTCGTTCTCCTGCGGCAGGCAGGGCCCGCTGATCGCGATCGAGTCGATCGAGGCATCAGGCGTGACGTTCTCCGCGGACGGGGCGGAGGTGACCGTGGCGCCGGGGGCGACCGAGACGGTCGGGCAGTACCGGATCTCGGTGAGCTCGTCGGACTCCTCGGGCGCGGAGTTCCAGGTCGAGCCCGTCTGATCGCCGCGCCACCACGCACGCGGTAGCCTCCACCCGTGCCGAGATCATCGGTGGTCGGCCGGGTCCGGGGGGTGGACTGGTGAGTACGGATCACGCGGCTCCGGGCACCGGCGGTGCCGACGACCTGACCGCCGACACGATCGTCCGGCCCAAGGTCGACCGCCCGCGGGGCGGTTGGCGCGGTGCGGTGTTCACCGCCAGCCGGGGGTTGCTCAACCCGGGTGTGGGCCCCGAGGAGCACGCCTACCGCGATCAGGTGCGCCGCATCCGGCGCCCGCTCGGCAGCGCCCACCAGATCACGGTGACCTCGATCAACGGCGGGGTCGGCAAGACGACCGTCGCGGCCTGCGTGGGCATGGTGCTGGCCGAGCACCGCGGCGACCGGGTGGTGGTGCTCGACGCGGGGCAGAACGCGGGCACGCTGGCCGATCGGCTCACCGGCGACACGACCCGCACGGTGCGCGACATGCTCGCGGAGATCGACTCCCTGGGTTCGCTGGCCGACGTGTCCCGCTTCACGAGCCTCGCCGGCCGGCTGCAGGTGCTCGCATCCGAGCAGGACCCGGCGATGGACGAGGGCCTCGACCGCGCCGAGTACGAGCGCGTGTGCGAGGTGCTGCGTCGCTTCTACAACGTGGTGATCACCGACTCCGGCAGCGGGCTGGTGCACTCGGCGGTCGGCGGCACGCTGGCGCTGGCCGACAGCCTGGTGATCGTCGGCTCGCCCACGGCGGACGGTGCGAGCCGGCTGGACAAGACCCTCGACTGGCTCATCGCGCGCGGCCCCGCCGAGCGGGTGGCCGACGCCGTGCTCGTCCTGGTCTGCGACCGGGCGAGCAAGCACATCGACACCGCACGGGTGCGGCAACACTTCGCCGCACGCTGCCGCGCCGTCGTCGAGGTCCCGTTCGACCCGCACCTGGCCACGGGCGCGCTGATCGACATGGGGCGCATCCGGCCGGCCACCCACGAGGCGTTCCGGGAGATCGCCGCGCACCTGGCCGACCGGTTCGACCCCACCCCGATCGGGGTGGGGGCCGAGATCGTGTCGGTGCCGGCCGAGCCCCTCTGACGTTCGGCGCAGGAACGGGACGACAGGACCGCGGAGGCTTCAGGCCGCGGCGAAGCGCAGCCGGATCCGCGCGCCGCCGAGCGCGGCCCGTTCGACGTGGATCGTGCCGCCGGTCGCCTCCACGGCGTCCCGGGCGATGGCGAGGCCGAGCCCGGTGCCGCCGCCCGTGCTGACGCCGCGGCTCAGCGCGGCGGCCGGGTCGGCCACCCCGATCCCCGCGTCGTCGACCACGAGCGTGACCCAGCCGGCGTGGCGGACCACCGTGACGGCGAAGGCGGCGCCTGCGGGGGTGTGACGGAAGACGTTGCCCAGCAGCGCGTCGACGACGGCGGCCAGGTCGTCCTCGGCGAGCCGCACCACGGCGGGCGGCCGGGCGTCGACCGAGCAGGGCCTGCCGCTGTGGGCGGCGAGCGTCGACCAGAACCCCATCCGCCGCTGCACGACCTCCGCCACGTCGCACCGCAGCGGACCCTCGGGGGTCGTCGGCGTCGCCCGGATGAGCGCGTCGACGTCGCGCTCCAGCGAGCCGATGGTCTGCTTGACGCGTTCGGCGACCTCGCCGTCGCCCAGCGCGCCCGCGTCGAGCGCGAGCGCGGTGAGCGGGGTGCGCAGGCGGTGCGACAGGTCGGCGGCCATCTTGCGCTCGCGGCTGCGCACCTCCGCGAACCGCGCCGTCACCGAGCCGAGCGCGGTGGCGAGCGCTGCGGTCTCCGGCACGGTCACCGCGCGCGGCTGCGGCGGCGGGTCCTCGTCGGCGAGCGCGGCGACGCCCTCGGTGAGCTCGTTCAGCTCGGCGACCACCGGGCGGACCCGGCGGGCCGCCACGACCGCGCCCGCGCCCGCCCCCACCGCGCCCGCACCGAGCAGCGCGGCGGCGAGCCCCAGCTCGGCCGTGCCCGGCGCGAGGCCGGGCACGAACACCTCGACCGCCGCCGGGCCTGCCGCCCGGACCAGCACCGTCCCGCCGTCGACCGCCACCTCGCCCGGTGTGGGCACCCCGGGCGGGAGCCGGGACGAACCGACCGCCGCCCCGTCCGCGAGATGGACGGCGAGCCTGCCCTCCCGGCCTGCCGGGGTACGCCCGATGCCGCGTAGCAGGTCCTCGCGGTCCGCGGTGACCTCGGCGAGGCTCACGAGCGCGGCCAGGTCGGCCTCCGACGCGGCGCGCAGCCGGTCGTGCTCGTCGACCAGGTGCACGAGCACCGCCGTGGCCGTCACCGCCGCCACCGCGGCGGCGGCCGTCGCGAGGATCAGGCGGAGAACGAGGCGGCGCACGGGTCGATCAGTTTGATGCCCACCCCGCGGACCGTGTGCAGGTACCTCGGCTCGGCCGCGCTCTCCCCGAGCTTGCGCCGCAACCAGGACACGTGCACGTCGATGGTCTGGTCCAGGTTCAGCCGGGGCTGGTGCCACACCTCGCGGGCCAGCTCGGCCTTGCTCACGACCTTCCCGCAGCGGGCGGCCAGGTAGGCGAGCAGGTCGAACTCGCGGCGGGTGAGCGGGAGCGGGGCCCCGGCGAGCGTCGCCTCCCGCCGGTCGGTGTCGACGACGAGGTCGCAGATCGTGAGCGGGCCGTGCGCGGGCTCCTTGGCCGACCGACGCAGGACGGCGGTGACCCGGGCGGTGAGGACCTGGCTGGAGAACGGCTTGGTGATGTAGTCGTCGGCACCTTCGTGGAGCATGCGCACGATCGTGGCCTCGTCGGTGCGGGCCGTCGCGATGATCACCGGCACCGGGCTGAGGCCGCGCACCATGCGCAGCGTCTCCGTCCCGTCGAAGTCGGGCAGGCCGAGATCCAGTACGACGAGGTCGACCTCGTCCTTGCCCTTGGTGAGAACCCCCAGCGCATCGACGGCCGTGCCGACCGGTTGCACGACGTGCCCGGCGTCCCGCAGCGCGTCCGTCATCGCCCTCCGGACGGCGTGGTCGTCCTCGACCAGCAACACCAACGCCATGCACGCACCGTAGACCACCTGCTACCGGCTTCACCCGGTTCTGGTGGCTCCTTAAGGTCGCCTTCGGACGGCGCCACCTACTATTCGCCTCTCGAGGTCGACGGGAGCATCGTGGCGGGCATCGAGCTGGACCGCGTGAGCAAGGTCTATCCGGACGGCACGCGCGCGGTCACCGACCTGTCGATCGACGTCATGGACGGGGAGTTCCTCGTGGTCGTCGGCCCGTCGGGATGCGGCAAGACCACCGCGCTGCGGATGATCGCCGGGCTGGAGCGGGTCAGCGCGGGCGAGGTGCGCATCGACGGCGAGGTCGTCAACTGCGTGCCCGCCCGCGACCGGGACGTCGCGATGGTGTTCCAGTCGTACGCGCTCTACCCGCACCTCACGGTCTTCGACAACATCGCCTTCGGCCTCACGCTGCGCAAGGTGCCCCGCGACGTCGTCGAGAAGCGGGTGCGCGAGGTCGCCGAGGTCCTCGAGCTGACCGAGCACCTGCACCGCAAGCCCCGCCACCTGTCGGGCGGCCAGCGGCAGCGGGTCGCGATGGGGCGCGCGATCGTGCGCGAGCCGCGCGCGTTCCTCATGGACGAGCCGCTGTCGAACCTCGACGCGAAGCTGCGCGGGCAGATGCGGGCCCAGATCGCGCGGATCCAGCGCGACCTGGGCGTCACCACCGTCTACGTCACCCACGACCAGACCGAGGCGATGACCCTCGGCGACCGGGTCGCGGTCCTGCGGGACGGCGTGCTGCAGCAGATCGCGGCCCCGCAGGAGCTCTACGACGAGCCGGTGGACATGTCCGTGGCCGGGTTCATCGGCTCGCCCGCGATGAACATGGTCGTCGCCGAGTTCGAGGTGGACGACGACGGCCGCGCCACGGTGTCCTTCGGCCGCCACCGGCTCTCCGTGCCGGAGATCGTGCTGCACCGGCGGCCCGCCCTCGCCGGCTACGCCGGGCGGCGGCTCGTGCTCGGCATCCGGCCCGAGAACATGGACGACGCCGCCCTCGTCGACGGGCCCGAGGGCACCACGCTCGACTCCGTCGCCGACCTGGTGGAGGCGATGGGCGCGGACGTGATGGTCCACTTCCCGGTCGAGGCCGAGCGGGCCCGCTCCGAGGAGCACGAGTCGCTCGACCGGGAGTCCGGCCGGGTGCGCGCGGCGGACGGCGGGACCCTGCTGGTCGGCCGGTTCAGCCCGCGCACGCGCATCTTCGAGGGCCAGCCGATCACGGTGCGGGTCGACACCGAGGCCCTGCACTTCTTCGACGCCGACACCGGCCGTTCGATCCGGCGGTGACGCGTGCGCAGCTGGCGGTGCATCGGCGGGCTGGTCGCGGCGTTCCTCGCCGCGGCCGGGTGCGCGGGCCCGGCGCCGGCACCCGCCCGGCCGGGACCGCTGTCCGGGCAGACGATCGAGGTCCTCGCCGTGTGGTCGGACGAGGAGCAGGCGGCGTTCGAACGGGTCCTCGACGTGTTCGAGCAGCGCACCGGCGCGACGGTCACCTACGTGTCCGGCGGCGACGAGGTGCCCACGGTGCTCGCCACGCGCCTGGCGGGCGGCTCCCCACCGGACGTCGCGGGCGTGGCCCAGCCCGCCCTGGTGCGCACGCTCGCCAGGGCCGGGTCGCTGGTGCCGCTCGATCCCGAGACCGAGGCGGTGATCGACGCCCAGTTCGCGCCGGTCTGGAAGGAGCTGGGCACCGTCGACGGCACGCTGTACGGGTTCGTGTTCAAGGCCGCCAACAAGTCGACGATCTGGTACGACGCCGAGCAGCTCGGCCCCGGCTTCGTGCCGCCGCGCACGTGGGACGAGTTCGTCGAGACGCTGCGCAAGCTCTCCGACACCGGTGACACCCCGCTCTCGATCGGCGGCGCCGACGGCTGGACGCTCACCGACTGGTTCGAGAACGTCTACCTGCAGACCGCGGGCGGCGAGATGTACGACCGGCTCGCCCGCCACGAGATCCCGTGGACCGACCCGTCGGTGCGCGCGGCGCTGCAGGTACTCGGGCAGGTGTTCCGGCCCGAGTACCTGCCCGGCGGCATCTCGAGCGCGTTGCAGACCGAGTTCACCGAGTCGGTCGTCGACGTGTTCGGCGAGGACCCGCAGGCGTCGATCGTGTTCGAGGCCGACTTCGTGGCCGGCGTGATCGCGGAGAGCACCTCGGCGCGGGTGGGCGTCGACGCGCGGGTGTTCCCGTTCCCGCGGATCGGGCCCGTCTCGTCGGTGGTCAGCGGCGGAGACACCCTCATCGCCCTCACCGACGAGCCCGGCACGCGGGCGCTCATGCGGTTCCTCGCGACCTCGGAGGCGGCGTCGATCTGGGCCGCGGCGGGCGGTTTCATCTCGCCGAACCGGGAGGTCGAGCTGGGCCAGTACCCCGACGACAGCACCCGCCAGATCGCGGCGGAGCTGGTCGGTGCCGAAACCCTGCGCTTCGACATGTCCGACCTCATGCCGAGCGCGTTCGGCGCCACCCGCGGGGACGGCTTCTGGCGCGCGATGCAGGACTACCTCGCCGACCCGTCCCGCATCGACGAGATCCTCGCCGAGCTCGAGGCCGAGGCCACCGCCGCCTACGCGCGGGGGGACTCGTGACCCGGACGGACCTGCAGCGGGCGGAGCCGAAGCCGACGGGCGTGCTGTCGGGCGGCAGCCCCCGCGTCGCGGCGCTCTTCCTGACCCCGGCGCTGCTGCTCGTGGTCGTCTTCCTCGTCTACCCGACGGCGTACTCGCTGGTGCGCAGCTTCTTCGACGCCCGCGGCACCGAGTTCGTCGGCGTCGACAACTACGTCACCGCGTTCACCGACGACCGCACGCTCGTCGCGCTGCGCAACACCGTGATCTGGGTGCTGGTCGCGCCGTCGCTGGTGACCACGATCGGGCTGGTGCTCGCGGTCCTCACCGAGCGGATCCGTTGGGCCACCGCGTTCCGGTTGGTCATGTTCATGCCGCTCGCGATCTCGCTGGTCGCGTCCGGGATCATCTTCCGGCTGGTCTACGAGGAGGACCCGGACCGCGGCGTGGTCAACGCGGTGCTGGTGTCGGTGCACGACGCGTTCGCCCCGGCCGCGCCGTACGCGGGCGCCCGCCCCCGGGAGGGCGGGGGGCTCGTCGCCGGCCCGGACGGCGACCTCGTGTCCGCGGCGCCGGTCGGCCCGCGGGACGCGGTCGGCCTGGCGATCACCGGCTTCGACCCCGCCGACCTCCCACCCCGGGCCGCCCCGGCGGTGCTGCCGGAGCCGGGGGAGGGGCTGCGCGGCCTCGTCTGGCTGGACGTCGGCGGCACCCCCGACCGCACCGGCGAGGTGGACGCGGGGGAGCGCGGGATGCCGGGCGTCCCGGTCGAGGTGCTGGACGGCGACCGCGTCGTCGCGACGACCACCACCGGCGACGACGGCCGGTTCACGGTGCCCGACCTCACCGACGGGCGGTACACCGTTCGGCTGCCTTCGGCGACCTTCGCCCAGCCGTTCCGGGGCCTGACCTGGCTCGGCCCCGTCCTCGTCACCCCGGTCGTGATCTCCGCCTGGTTGTGGATCATGTCCGGGTTCGCGATGACGCTCATCGCGGCCGGGCTCGCGAGCATCCCGCGGGACGCCCTCGAGGCGGCGCGGGTGGACGGCGCGACCGAGTGGCAGGTGTTCCGGCGGGTCACCGTGCCGCTGCTGTCGCCGGTGCTGCTCGTCGTGTTCGTCACGCTGGTGATCAACGTGCTGAAGGTGTTCGACCTGGTCTTCGTGATCGCCCCCGGCTCGGTGCAGGAGGAGGCCAACGTGCTCGCGCTGCAGGTGTGGCAGGTCGCGTTCGGCGCGGGCGGCGGGGACCAGGGGCTGGGCAGCGCGCTCGCGGTGCTGCTGTTCCTGCTCGTGCTCCCCGCGATGGTGTTCAACATCAGGCGGTTCCGGGGGGACCGGCCGTGACGCGGCGGCTGGTGGCGCGGCTGGGCGGCCCGGTCGTGCGGATCGTGCTGGTCGCGGTCGCGCTGGTGTGGATGTTCCCCGTGGTCGGGCTGCTCGTGGCGTCGCTGCGGCCCGAGACGAGCAACGCGCGCAGCGGCTGGTGGACCGTCTTCACCGCGCCCGCCCAGCTCACGCTCGCCAACTACGCCGACCTGATGACCGACCGGGCCGTGCTCGGCTCGCTGTGGAACACCGTGCTGATCGCCGTGCCGTCCACCGTGCTCGTCGTGGTGCTCGGCGCCTGCGCGGCGTACGCGCTCGCCTGGATCGAGTTCCCCGGACGCGACCTCGTGATGCTCGGCGTCGTCGCGCTGCTGGTGGTCCCGGTGCAGGTGGCGCTGGTGCCCGTGGCCAAGCTGCTGGGCAGCATCGGGCTGTACGGAACAATCCCGGGGGTCGTCGCGTTCCACGTCGCGTTCGGCATGCCGTTCGCCGTGTTCCTGCTGCGCAACTCCTTCGTGGGGATCCCCCGTGACCTGCTCGAGGCCGCCCGACTCGACGGTGGGCGCGAATTTCGGATCTTCTGGCGATTGGTCCTGCCCATCTCCCGGCCGGCCATCGCCGCGCTCGCGACCTTCCAGTTCCTGTGGGTGTGGAACGACCTGCTGGTCGCGCTCGTCTTCGCCGACGAGAGCTCCGCGCCCATCACCGTGGCCCTGCGCAGCCAGCTGCGGCAGTTCGGCAGCAACGTCGACGTCCTCGCCAGCGGTGCGTTCGTCTCCATGATCGTGCCGCTCGTCGTGTTCTTCGCGTTCCAGCGCGCGTTCGTCCGCGGCGTGTTGGCCGGGGCGACGAAATGACCCGACGAGCCCTGCTGCACCATGATCCGAGCTCGCTCCCCGAAGTATGGAGGTTCCCCTGATGTCGAGCGGTCGCGTCTTCGCCGTGGAGCCGTGGGTCGTGCGGGAGCCGCGGTTGGACCTGGACCGGATGGGTCAGGTCGAGTCGGTGTTCGCGCTGTCCAACGGGCACATCGGGCTGCGGGGCAACCTCGATGAGGGGGAGCCGCACGCGATGCCGGGGACGTATCTGAACTCGTT
>Ga0310830_100235_pt1 | contig 69677 bp, 70 predicted proteins | sample WT_ome_5_FD_201301 | JGI IMG/M metagenome (GOLD analysis project Ga0310830, IMG submission 201301) | Sorghum-adapted microbial communities enriched on wild type (WT) sorghum from Joint BioEnergy Institute, Emeryville, California, United... ... | reverse complement strand
ACCGAGTGGGCCTACCGGCAGGTGTTCACCAGCAACGCCGAACGCGCCGCCGCGCTCGCCCCGTGGATCGACTACTACAACACTCGACGCCGCCACAGCGCACTCGGCGGCCACCCACCCGCCAGCCCGCTGTCACCAACCTGATGGCCGAGTACAGCTAGTCCGCGCCCTCGAGCACCTCCCGCAGCCTGCGCGCGAACGCCTCCGGCCGGCCGGGGTAGCCGGACTCGGGGCCGACGAAGCCGCCGTGGTGGCTGGGGAACACGGTGACCTCCTGGCCGAGCAGCTCGGCGGTGGCCACCGCGGTGCGGCCGGTGATGGTGCGGCCGGTCTCCTCGCCGAGGGCGACGACGACCCGGGTGGGCGCGGCGCGCAGCGCGTCGACGTCGGGCCGGTAGCTGCTGACCGCCGACGAGCGGTCGGAGAGCAGCGGGTCGTCCCTGCTGCCGTCGTCGGCGGTGGGCAGGCCGAACGCGGCCGGGTCCGGCGCGGGCCCGGCGAAGTACTCGTCGGTGAACTCGCCCTCCCACGACGTCATGGCGATGAACGCCGCCATGCCCGCGCCGAACCCCTTCGCCTCGTAGGCGTCCCGGACCCCGGCGGACGCCCGCTCGGCGGCCTCCGCGTCCGGCAGGATCGAGATGAGCGGGGGCTCGTGCGCCACCAGGACGGTGACGTCCTCGGGGTGCGCGGCCACGAGGGCGAGCCCCGTGACCGCGCCCCCGCTGCTCGCGAACACCTCGACGGGCCCCGCCCCGAGCGCCTGGACCAGTGCGTGCAGGTCACCCGCTTGCACCTCGGGCGAGTGGTCGGTCCGGCCGTCCTTGCGCGTGCTGCGGCCGAGGCCGCGCGGGTCGTAGGTCACCACGGTGCGGTCGGGGAAGTGGGAGGCCAGCGTCGCGAAGCCGTCCGCGGTCATGGGCTGGCCGATCATGAGCAGCGGCGGGCGGCCGTCCGCCGGCGGCAGCGGCCCGCGGACGTCGTACACGAGGTCGGCCTCGGGGGTCGTGAGCGTGTGGGTCGCCATGACGGTTGAGACCGCCGGCGCGCCCGGAACTCATCGGTGGGTTCAGGCCGACTTCGCGAGCCACTCGTCGAACGTGGTCGGGGCGATGCGGGCCCCCTCACCGGGGAGCAGCACCTCGCCCGCCATCTCGGGCCCGAAGAGGCCCGACCAGGTCGGCACCAGGCGGATCTCGCGGCCGCGGGCCTCGAACGTCCGCCGGGCCATGTCGACGAGGTCCTGCGGCTCCGGGCCCGCGACGTCGGCGTAGCGGCCCTGCGGCCGGCCCGCCGCGATCTCGGCGAGGACGTCGGCCACGTCCTCCGGCGCGATCGGCTGCACGAGCAGTGGCGCGATCGTGGCGACGCCGTCGCGCTCGGTCCAGCCCGCCACCATCCCGGCGAAGTCGTGGAACTGCGTGACGGGCACGATCGTCCACGGCACCGGCCCCGCCTCGACCAGGCGCTCCTGCTCGCGCTTGCCCGCGTAGTGCGCGTTGCCCGGGACGCGGTGGATCCCGACGATCGACAGCAGCACGTGGTGGCGCACCCCCGCCTCCGCCTCGGCCGCGAGCAGGTTGCGGGTGGCGGCGCCGAAGAAGGCGACGGTCTCGGCCTCGTCCGCCGGTGGCGCGTTGGTGGCGTCGACCACCGCGTCGACGCCGGCGAGCGCCGAGCGGAGGCCCTCGCCGGTGGTGAGGTCGACGCCCAGCGAGCGGGCGATCCGCACGACCTCGTGGCCGCCCGCCTCGAGGGCGGCGATCGTGAGTGCTCCGATGTTGCCGGTTGCCCCGGCGACTGCGATCCGCATGCGCCGACACTAACTCGGATAAAACTGGTCCGCAATATCCGCGATACGATGGCTGGCGTGAAGCTGCCCGTGAGCACCGAGTGGGTCCTGCACTGCGCCACGACGCTGGCGCAGCTCGAGCCGGGGGCCACCGCCTCGGTCAAGCAGCTCGCCGACTACTTCGACCTCCCCGCGCCCTACCTGGCCAAGCAGCTGCAGGCGCTGGTCAAGGCCGGCCTGCTCGCCGCGACCACCGGCCCGCGCGGCGGCTTCCGGCTCGCGCGCCCGCCGTCGGAGATCACGCTGTTGGAGCTGGTCGAGGCCGTCGACGGCGCCGCATCCCCCTACGAGTGCCGCGAGATCCGGCAGAAGGGCCGCGGCGCGCTGCCGCCGGAGGACTGCCGCGACACCTGCATCCTCGCCCGCAAGATGGCCGAGGCCCACGACGCGTGGCGGGCCCACCTCGCCGGCACCACGCTCGCGGGCATCCTCGCCGAGCTGCCCCCGACGGCACCCTCCCGCACCCGCAGGTTGCTGGCCTCCACACGGTGATGTCGAGGACGGGCCCGCGGCTCCGTCACGGTGCCGGGAAAGTCACAGTGCCGGATGCGGCCGCAGGGGCCGCACGAGCCAGGGAGGCCCGGAATGCCGATCACCCGCATGGACAACGTCCTCGTCGTCGTCGAGGACCTCGACGCGGCCGTCGCGTTCTTCGTCGAGCTCGGCATGCAGCTCGAGGGCAGGGCGCCGGTCGAGGGCGAGTGGGCGGATCGCGTCATCGGGATCGACGGCGTCCGCGAGGAGGTCGCGATGCTGCGCACCCCGGACGGGCACGGCCGGATCGAGCTGGCGGCGTTCCGCGAGCCCGCGGCCGTGCGCACCGCGCCGGCCGACGCCCCGGTGAACGCGCTCGGCATCCGCCGGATCATGTTCGCCGTCGACGACGTCGACGACGTCCTCGCCCGGCTGCGCGGCCACGGCGCGGAGCTGGTCGGCGACGTGGTGCGCTACGGCGACGCGTACCGGCTCTGCTACGTCCGCGGCCCCGAGGGGATCCTCGTCGGGCTCGCCGAGCAGCTCAGCTGACCTGCCCGGCGCGCAGGTCCTCCAGCGCGCCGACGAGGCGGTCGAAGAACCGGGGCGCGTCGAGGCCGACGGCCACCTTCGCGTTGGGCGGCTCACCGAGGTAGCCGTGCAGGTCCACGCACGTGGCGCCGCGGGTGTGCGCGCCGACCACCTCGATCGCCACGTGGGCGTCGACGCACTCCACCAGCGCCGGGTCGATCACCCGGGCCACCGCCACCGGGTCGTGCAGCGGTGGGGCCTCGAAGCCCCACAGCTTCTTGTAGGTCGAGGCGAAGAACGTCATCAGCTCCGCGCACACCGGTCCGAGGTCGCCGCCGAGGTCCTCCAGCCGGGCCACGACCTCCGGCGTCACCAGCGCCTGGTGGGTGACGTTCAACCCGCACATCGTGACCGGCACGCCGCTGCCGAACACGATCGCCGCGGCCTCGGGGTCGACGAAGATGTTGAACTCGGCGTACGGGCCGACGTTGCCGCGCTCGGTGGAGCCGCCCATCAGGACGATCTCGCGGATCCGCGCCGCATCCCCCGGGTACCGGGTGAGCAGCAGCGCGATGTTGGTGAGCGGCCCGGTCGGGACGAGCGTCACGGGTTCCGGGTGCTCCTGCAGCAGCCGGTGGACGAGGTCGACGGCGTGCTCGCCCACCACCGGCACCGCGGGCTCGCCGAACCGCGGCCCGTCGAGGCCGGACTCGCCGTGCACGTCCGCGGCGACCTGCAGCGGCCGGGTCAACGGACGGGCGCACCCGGCGGCGATCGGCACGTCGTGGACGCCGGCGAGGGTGCACACGCGGCGCGCGTTCAGCGTGGTCTTGTCGAGCGTCTGGTTGCCGGCGACCGTGGTGATCGCCAGGAGGTCGACGGCCGGGTCGCCCGCGGCCAGCATGATCGCGATCGCGTCATCGTGCCCCGGGTCGCAGTCGAGGATGATCGGCGTCACGACTCGCCAGCCAACCAGCGCACGGCGTTCGCGAACAGCGTGGCGTAGCCAGGCCACTCCACGAACTCGGTGGGGCACCAGTGCGGCCCGATGTCGGACGCCCACGCGAGGGTCCGCCCCTCACCGACGGTACGGACGGCGAGCAGCGGGTCGCCCGCGATCGTCGCCAGCACCCGCGCGTCGTCCTTGGCCGCCGAACCGGTTGTAGCCGAGCAGGAACGGCCGCTCGCCGTCGACGCCGGACAGGATGGCGTGGCCGGCGTCGACGCCCTGTGCCGTGGAAGAACCCCTTGCCCTCCGACCCCGGGTGATCACCGCGTGAGCGGCCGGACGTCCCACACCCACGCGTCCGCGGCCCGCCTGCCGGGGCCGAGCAGCGCGGTGAGCGCGGCCTGCAGCTGCTCCTGGTGGGGCCGCTCGGTGAGGACGACCGCCTGGGCTTTCCAGAAGCGCAGGTCCTCGTGCATCCGCGCGCGGTCGGCGGCGGTGATCGGCGGCACCTGCCCGGTGGCCGCGACGCCGTCGAGGAGCAGCGCGCTCGGCCGCTTCGGCGCGCCGTACGCGCCGCGCTGCGCCTCCCCGGCCGGGCCGACGAAGTAGCCCTGCGGCAGCGCGAAGCCCATGCCGGCGTCCACCTGCCACCGCAGCGGTTCGGCGTGGAGCGGCTCGGGCAGCGGCACCGGGACCAGCGTGCCGCCCGGCTCGACCCACCGCGCCCACTCGCCACCCGCGTAGAAGGCGGGGGTGGGCGCGCGCAGCACGGTCTGGTACGGCATCGGCACGATCGGCAGCAGCGCCACGACCAGCGCCGCCACCCACGCCGCGCGCACCGGGACCGGGCCGATCCGGCGGTCGCGGGGCAGGTCGAGCACCCGCTGGGTGGCGATCGCGATCAGGCAGCCGATCGCGGGCACGCAGGCCAGCGCCATCCTCGACTCCAGCACCGACTCCACCAGCGGCACCCGGTCGAGCAGCAGCCACGGCCCCGGGATGCCGGTCGGCCGACCGTCGACGGTGATCTGCGTCCCGAGCGACAGCGCGGCGCCGATCCCGCCCGCCGTCGCGGCGATCCGCGCGGCCGGCTCGTCGCGCAGCCGGACCGCGAGCACGACGGCGAGCACCACGAGGCCCCAGCCGAAGAACGCGTTCTCCTCGGTGCCGTTCAGCGCGAGGCCGCCCGGCCCGCCGGTGACCAGCGCGCCCAGCGACTGGCTCGCGTGGGAGACGAACGCGGCGAGCGGGTTGCCCGCGGGCAGGTGGTCGATCCCGCGATAGCTCTGCGGGCCGGCGAACTGCAGCCACAGCGGGTAGGCGACCAGCGCGCCGGAGACCAGCGCGGCGGTCACCCCGCCGCCGACGACCGGCCGCGGCAGCCGCCTCCTCGTGATCGCGTACCAGAGGGCGTACGGCGCGACGGTCAGCACCGCGATCAGCAGGATCTCCTCGCCGATCAGGACCTGCAGCGCCCCGAACACGCCCAGCCCCACGCCGTGCCGCACCGGGCTGCGCGCCGCCGGGAGCCGGATCAGCCAGATCCCGATCACGGGGATGAGGAACGTCGCGGCGAAGTTCGGGTGGGCGCCGGCGTGCGAGATCACCGGTGGGGCGAACCCGCAGAACAGCCCGCCGAGCGCGGCCGCCGACCGCGAGCGCACGACGTGCCGGGAGAACAGCCAGTACCAGGCGGTGGCGGTGCCGGCGAGCCCGCCGGTCAGCACGATCGTCCACGTCGCGGTCGGGCCGAGGGCCAGCGTCACCGGCGCCAGCGGGATCGCGAGCGCGGGCAGCGCCGTGTTCGCCATGAGGTTCACCCCGAGCGGGGCGTTCTGCAGCTCGGAGTACAGCGGGTTGCGCCCGTCGAGCAGCGCGCGCGCCTGGGCGGCGAACAGCCACTCGAACAGGTTCTGGTCCTGCATGCTCGCGACCAGGTAGCCGCGGTCGAGGTGGCGCCACAGCCCGGAGTACAGGACGACCGCCGCGAGCGCGTAGCCGGCGATCACGTAGACATCCGCCCGGCCGACCCGGCCCCGCCGGGCCGGCGCGTGAGCAGCGGCCGTCACGCGCGCACGTCCCTCCCGAATCCCTGCCCCCTCGACACGACGCCCGGCTCCCGCCGCAGCATGCCCGATGACGGGCGGGAGCGCAGCGCCGCGGGTAACCGGGCGCCCGGCGCCGTCAGATGGCGTCGAAGCGGCGGGTGCGGGTGGCGTCCACCTCCGGCAGCGTCTCGATGACGCTGCGGATGTGGCGGCGCATCGCCGCCTCGGCCGCCTCGGCGTCGCCCGCGCACAGCGCCTCGATGATCTCCAGGTGCTGGGGCAGCGAGACCGCGGGGCGGCCGGGGTGCATCGCGAGCCGGAACTGGTGGCGCACGCTCTGACCGCGCAGCCGCTCGAGGATCCCGGCCGCGGTGGACTGCCCGGAGAGCTCCAGCACGAGGCCGTGCAGGCGCTGGTTCAGCTCCGAGTAGCCCAGCAGGTCACCCCCGGCGACGGCGGCGCGCATGGCGTCGCCGATCTCGCGGAGGCGGTCCCGGTCGGCGTCGGTGAGCCGCTCGGCCGCCTTCGCCGCACACAGCCCCTCCAGCGCCATCCGGACCTCGGTGATCTCGATGGCCTCCTCGAGCGACACGGCGCGCACGCGCGCGCCGCGGTTCTGCACCCGCTCGACGAGGCCCTCGCTCGCGAGCTGTACCAGCGCGGTGCGCACGGTGGTGCGGCTCGCCCCGAACCGCTCCGACAGGTCCGCCTCGACCAGGCGCTGGTTGGGGACGAACTCGCCGTCGGCGATGGCCGCGCGGATGGCGTCGACGACGGGAACCGGCTCCCCCGGGGGCGAGCTCTCGGTCCCGGTCATCGTCACCACCCTCCGCCGCGGTTCGACGCCCTCATTGTGCGGGGACGTCGACCGGCGGCGTGCCGTGGGTGTGGAACGACTCGATCGTCTTCAACCCCCAGGCCTGGCCCTTGGCCCGTTCGGCCTCGGTCCACGTGATCGGCTCCCAGTCCGGGGCGAAGATCAGCCGCGCGGTGGGGTTGCACAGTTCGATGCGGTTGCCGCCGGGCTCGTAGAGGTAGAGGAAGAACGTCTGCTGGATCGCGTGCTTGTGCGGGCCGGTCTCGATGTGGACGCGGTTGTCGAGGGCGATGTCCGCGGCGCGCAGGATGTCCTCCCGCGTGTCGGTGGCGAACGCGATGTGGTGCAGGCGCCCGTTCGAGCCGGTCCAGTCGTTGGTGTAGACGAGGTCGTAGGACTTCTGGGCGAAGTTGGTCCACTGCCCGGAGATCACGCCGCTGTCGAGCTGGATCTGCTCGGTGACCCGGCCGCCGAGCGCGTCGCAGATGAACCCGCCGTTCGTCGCCGCGTCCTGGGCGAGGTAGTTGACGTGGTCGAGCCTGCGGACGCTCACGCCGCGCCCGGGGTAGGCCTGGGCCTGGTTCTTCAGCGCCGGGCGCAGGTGCTCGGGCGGCTGGTAGCGCTCGGTCTCGTAGTAGATCTCCATCTCGTGGCCGTCGGGGTCCCGGAACAGGTAGGTCGGGCCGATCCCGGGGTCGCCGTCCACCCAGCCGATCCCGAGGCCGCGTTCCTCGATCGCCGCGACCCGGCGCTTGAGCGCCTCCTCGCTCGACGCCCGCAGGGCCGTGCGGCCCACGCCGGAGGTCTTCGAGGCCGTCAGCTTGAGGCTGTGGTGCTCGTAGTCGTCCCAGGTGCGCAGGAAGACCGAGTCGCCCTGGCTGCCGTTCTCGGTCAGGCCCAGGACGCGGACGAAGAAGTCGAGGCTGCGCTCCGGCTCGGGGGTGAACAGCTCCACGTGGCCGAGGTGGGCGATCTCGTGTCGGGGGGACTTCTCAAGCGACATCGTCGGCTCCTGACGGTCGGGGTCGGGGGAAGGTGGTGCCGTCGAACAGGGCGCGGGCGGTGCGGATCACCGCCGACCGGCGCACCCGGGGCGGGTCGCCGGGCTCGACGTCGACCTCGACCTCGAGCGACCCGCTCGGGTGCTCGACCGCGAACGGCCGACCGGGGGCGGGCCGGACCAGCAGGTCGTGGCCGACGGCACCGTCGAGCAGCGCGGCCGTGACCACGCTGATCGCGCCGAACACGCCGATCGACGGGTGCCGGCGCAGTGGCTGGAAGGCGTTGAACGTGCGGGTGCGGATCGCCCCGCCCGCCTGCGGCGCGGAGACGAACGTGATCTTGGGGACGGCGGCCGCCGTGACGTCGCCCATGCCCATGAGCTTCCCCGCTTCGAGCCGCAGCGCCAGGATGCGCTCATCCGGCAGGTCCGCTTCGGGGAGGACGACGACCGGCATCCCGTTGTCGATGCAGGTCACCCGCAGGCCGTCGATCTCGTCGACGAGCCGGCCGGTCGGCAGCAGGCTGCCGCAGACCGACCCCTCGGTGTCGGCGAAGGCCAGCGCGACCGGGGCGGCCGTGCCGGGCACCCCGGCGAGCGCCGCGTCGCCCGCGTAGTCGACGCGGCCGCCGGGCGTGGGGAACGTCGACTCCGCCCGCGCCCCGGTGTTGACCATGCGGATCCGCACGCTGGTGCGCTCGTCACCCGCGGCGACGAGGCCGCGCTCCACGGCGAACTGGCCGACGGCGGCGAGCAGGTTGCCGCAGGTCTGGCGGTCCGACACGGTGGCCGCGTCGATGCCGACCTGGAGGAACAGGTAGTCGACGTCGCAGTCCGGCTCGGCGGACGGCGACACGACGGCCACCTTGCTCGTCACCGGCTGGGCGCCACCGAGCCCGTCGATCTGGGCGGGGTCGGGGCTGCCCATGATCCGCAGCAGCAGGTCGTCGCGCTCGGCCGGGTCGGCCGGGAGGTCGGAGGCGAGGAAGAACGCGCCCTTCGACGTGCCGCCACGCATGAGCAGGCAGCGGACGCCGCTCGCGGTGGTCACGGTCGGGCCTTCACGTACTCGACGCCCAGCGCGGCGAGGGTGGCGCGCAGGCCGTAGCGGTCGAGGCCGAGCTCGCCTGCGCGGAACGCCTCGCGGGTCGCCTCCTCCTTCGCCACCCGGGCCCGGCCGGCGGTGACCGCCTCGCCGACCCGCTCCCGCGGCACGCACGCCACCCCGTCGTCGTCGGCCAGCACCGCGTCGCCGGGGTGCACGACCTGCCCGCCGATCACGATGGGGACGTTCACGGCGCCGGCCGTCGCCTTGACGGTGCCCTGGGCGCTGACCGCGGCGGACCAGGCGGGGAAGCCCATCGCGCGCAGGTCGGCGACGTCGCGGACGCCGGTGGTGGTGACCACCCCGCGCACCCCGCGGTGCGCGAGCGCGGTGGCGAACAGCTCGCCGAACAGGCCGTCCGTGCACGGGGAGGTGGTGGTGACCACCATGATGTCGCCGGCGCGGCACTGCTCGACGGCTGCGTGGATCATCAGGTTGTCGCCCGGCCAGCACAGCACGGTGACGGCCGTGCCGCCGACGCGCGCGCCCTGCTGGATCGGCCGCAGGTCGGGGCCGAGGTAGCAGGTGCGGCCGAGCGCCTCGTGCACGGTGGCGACGCCGAGCTCGGCGAGCGCGTCGACGTCGGCGAGGTCGGCGCGCGGCGGGTCGGTGACGATGACCGGCTTCACGCGAGCACCCCCGTCACCTGCGGGTACAGCCGGACGTACGCCTCCCCCATCGTGTTGTGGGGCAGCCCGAGGTTCGGCCCGGCGTTGCGCTTCAGCTGCACCCCGCGGCGCTTGGCGAGGTCGGTGTAGTAGTCCCACATGTGCTGCTGCGCGGGCAGGCACTCCATCGCCTTGCGCTTGCGGTCGAACACCGGGGTGATGTCGAGCAGCACGTCCGGCCGGAAGTCGCACTGCTCGGGCTGGTGCGGCTCGAAGAAGAACACCGGCGGCGCGCCGAGCGGCTCGCCCGGGGCGTCGTAGCCGATGGCCTGCGCCAGCACCCGCGCCTGCAGCGCCATCCGGGCCGCCGCCGGGTGGTCGCCGTTGTAGGGGTCGGCGAGCGTGTGCGTCAGCACGACGGTGGGCGTGACCTCGCGGTAGACGTGCACGAGCCGATCGACCAGCTCCTGCGACTCCACGAGCGGGTAGTCGCCCGCGTCGAGGAAGCGGATCTCCGCGCCGAGCGTCGCGGCGGCGTTCTCCGCCTCCTCCCGGCGGATCGCCTTGATCTCCTCGAGCGTGCGGCCCTCCCGCCAGGCCTTGGCGGACTCGCCGCGCTCCCCGAACGACAGGCAGACGACCGTGGCCCGGTCGCCGCGCTCGGTCGCCAGCGCGATCGCCCCTCCGGCGCGCCACACGAAGTCGCCCGCGTGCGCGCTGATCACCAGCAGGCTGCCGCGTTCCTCCGACGTCGATCCCATCGCAACTCCCGTCCGTGCCGATCGGAGCCAGCATCAGCGGCGTCGGCGAAATTGTCAACAATCGTGGCGCCTATCTTGTGGTGAGTCATATGACGCACGGGTGCCCCGCCGGGAGGGGGAGCAAAGACACCGGCGGCGCGGGAGACGGCGCGCCGTACGCCCGCCCCGCTCCCGCTCCGTTCGGACCGCCGGTCGGCCCGGCGCGCCGCGACGGCTCATCCCGGGCCGCCGGGCGCCCTAAGCTGCCGGACGTGGCCGATCTCACGCGGGCGTTGCGCCGCGTCTCCTACGAGGTCCTCCCGTTGAAGGGCACGGAGGCGGCCGTGGTCGAGCACGTCCCGCGGGACGTGCCGCTCACCGTCAGCACGAGCCACGCGAAAGGGCTGGGGCCCACGGTCGACCTCGCCGTCCGGCTGACCGGCCACGGCTTCTCGGTGTCGCCGCACCTCGCGGCCCGCCAGATCCGCGACGCCGCGCACCTGTCCGACCTCGTGGCCCGGCTCGCCGACGCCGGGGTGGACAGCGCCTTCGTCGTCGGTGGGGACGCCCCGGAGCCGGCCGGCCCGTTCGACGACGCGTTCTCGCTGCTCGTGGCGCTCGCCGACCTCGGCAACCCGTTCCGCCGCATCGGCATCGCCGGCTACCCGGAGGGGCACGCCCGGATCGCGACGGACCTCCTGGACGAAGCGCTCGAGAAGAAGGCCCCCTTCGCCTCCCACGTCATCACGCAGATCTGCTTCGACGCGGCCACGACCGCGGGCTGGGCCCGCCGGGTGGCCGAGCGCGGGATCGACCTCCCGATCCGGGTCGGGCTGCCCGGGGTGGTGAGCCGGCAGAAGCTCGTGCGCATCTCGGCGGGGCTCGGGCTCGGCCAGTCGGCCCGGTTCCTGCTCAAGCAGCAGAGCCTGTTCTGGCGGTTCTTCGTCCCGGGCGGCTACCACCCCGGTCGGCTCGCACGCCGGCTCGCCCCGCAGGTCGAGGAGCCCACCAGCCCCGTCGACGGGTTCCACTTCTTCACGTTCAACGAGGTCGCGGGCACCGAGGCGTGGCGGCGATCGGTGCTCGCCGGGTCCGGCTGAGGACGGCTCGGCCCGGATCCTCAGGTGGGCGGCACCCCGCTACCGTGCGGTGGTGATCACCCGGGGGGCGTGGGTCGTGGTCGTCGCGCTGGTCGCGCTGGTGGCGGCGTGCGCGTCGCCGATCGCGGGCGCACCGCAACCGGCCCCTCCGCCCTCCGCGCAACCCGGCGGCGGCCTGCCGCTCACGCCCGCCCAGCAGCGCCTCGCCGACCTGTTCGCACAGGTCCGGTCGTGGGACGTGTGCGCCATGCACGACGTCGACGCGGCGGCGCGGGTCACCGGCTACGCCCCCGACGAGCTGCTCCCCTACCGCGAACCCGGCACCTGCCGGCTGGTGGTGCGCGACCCGAGCGGGGTGTCGGAGTGGGAGCTGCAGCTCGACGTGTTCCCGGTCATCCCCGCGGAGGGTGCGGGCGAGCCGCTCGACGTCGGCGGTGTGCGGATGCCGCAGGTCCGCGACGACAGCGAGTCCCGCTGCGCCTACAGCTACCCGATCGGCGACCCCCAGGAGGGCGACGAACCGTGGGGCATCGAGCTGTCGGTGTACCACCTCGCCCCCGACAAGGCGCCGTGCGAGGTCGCCCGCGAGTACGCCACCGCGATCGCGCCGCAGCTGGCGGACCCGCCGCTGCGCGCCGCGGGCGGCACGGCGCCCGCCCTGGACATCACCGCGTCCGACCCCTGCGCGCTGGCCGCCGCGATGGTGCCGGTCATGTCCGACGGGACACCGCTCGGCCCGGACGCGCTCGACGTGGGCGACATCGGCCCGTACCGCTGCGCGGTCACCGCCTCCGCGGGCGACGGTACGAGGACGCGGGCGTCCGTCGAGTTCGTGCTCGCCGACGCCGACGAGGTCGGCAGCACCGTCGTCGGCGGCTTCCCGGGCGCGCGCAACCCGCTCGGCATCGACTGCCAGGCGCTGTTCGCGCCCCAGGACGTGCAGCTCGTCGGCAACCCGGGGACCTCGCCGAGCGTGCCGGTGGTCGAGATCGACGCGGGGTGCGCCCGGATCGACGCGCTCGCCGCGGCCGCGGCGGGCGCGGTGGCGCCCGCCGCGGCCGCCCGTCCCCGGGAGGACGCGCTGGTGCTCGGCGACCTCGACCCACCTCCGACGGCCGAGGGCGTCGGCGCCCCGTTCGACCCGTGCACGGTGGTCGGCGGCTGGGACGCCTACCCGCCCGAGGTGCAGCCGGCGACCCCGCGGCCCGCCGTGCCGATGCCGGTGCGCCCCGAGGACCCGTTCCAGGTGGGCTGCCGGTTCAACGCGGGCGAGATGTTCTCCTCGCTGGTCTGGGGCACGCCCACCGACGACGGTTTCTCCGCCGACCCGGCCGCGCGCGGTGCAGGCGCGGTAGCCGTCGAGTTCGCCGGCCGGCCCGGGGTGGAGCAGACCAGCACGAACGCGGGCAACGGCCAGCCGACCTGCTACAGCGCCGTCCAGCTCACCCACGGCATCGCCGCCGTGGTAACCACCGTGCCCGGCGACCCGTGCCGGGTGAACCGGGCGGTGCTCGAGCAGGTGGCCGGGAAGGTGCCCTGAGGCCGCCGTCGCCGGTGTGGTGCACTGACGCCGTGAAGATCCGTCTCGCTGCTGTCGTGATCGCGCTTGCGGCGCTGGGCGGCTGCTCCACCCCACCGGGTCCGGATCCCGCGACACCGGCGCCGACGCTCCCCGAGGACGCGATCGCCTACGACGACCTGCTCTCGACCGACCGCGAGTTCCCGTACGACAACACGTGCGACCAGCTGAGCCCCGGCACCATCGCCGAGATCGGCGGGAGCGACACGCACGTGCTGAGCGGCCTCGCCGGGCCCGAGGGCTGCGCGGTCGAGTTCTACACCGCCGAGCTCGAGGAGCTGTGGATCCAGGCGCAGTCCCCGCCGAACCCGTCGGAGCCGCGCTACTTCCCGCTGGTGTGGAACGGTGAGATCAACAGCAGCACCTACCACCGCAGGCTGCTGCTCGACGGGCGCTACTACGCGGTGGAGACCATCGACTTCCTCGGTGGCCTGCCGGGCTGCTACCTCACCGTGGACACCGGATCGCCCAACGCGCTGCAGTTCCGCGGGATCGTCCCCGAAGCGCACGCCACGGGCTACGGCCAGCTGAACCCGGCGTTCACGAACTACAAGGTCGACCACGCGGGCACCGCGCGGTTCATGGAGGACAACTGCCCGACCGTCGAACGGGCGGCCGTGGCGCTGCTGCGCGACATCGACCCCGACGGCGGTTCGCTCGCGACCTCGTGAGCCGCTAGGCGAGGTCGCGGCGGGCCACCCGGTAGCCGGCGAGCCCGAGCAGGCCGGCCCACAACAGCAGCGACACGATCACCGGGCCCGGCCCCTCGACCGGCGCCACCGTGGCCAGCGCGGCCGTGGCGCTCGACGGGTCCACCCAGGCGAACACCTCCGGGGCGAGCCCGCTGATCGTGAGCATCACCGGCACCGCCACGAAGTAGATCGCGAGCGCGCCCGCCGCGTTCGGCACGAGCATCGCGACCGTGAGCGCGACGAGGATCGTCAGCAGCGACCCGAGCACGCAGACCCCGACGACCCAGCCGGGCCGGTAGCCCAGGAGGTAGGTGGCGCCGACACCGGTGACGGCGCCCGGGGCGACGAGGAGGGTCGTGACCAGCTGCAGCCCCGCGGCGAGCAGCCACAGCATCAGCACCACCGTCGCCTGTGCGAGGAAGTACCGGGCCCGCGACGGCTGGACGAGCAGGGTGGGCTGGGCGCTGCGGTGCTGCCACTCCCCGGCGATGAGTTTGATCAGCACGGCGTGCAGCAGCACGTGCCCCACCCGGACCGCGTAGAAGGTCGGCGAGATCTGGCCCGCCGCCGACGCGTACGAGGAGGCGTAGTCCGTGGTGTTGTGGATCAGCACGGTGACGGCGACCAGCGCGACCGGCGCGAGGGCCAGCAGGATCCGGTCCGACAGCGTCCCGGTGAGCTTGCGCAGCTCCACCAGCACCAGCGTCAGGAACGGGGTGCGCCGCGACGCCCCCGGTGGGACCGCGACCGGCTGGTGGGGCGGCTGCGGGGGCGCCTGGAGCGGCTGGTGCGCCGCCGGAGCGCCCGGCGCCTGCGGCCCGGCCCACGCGGGCGGCGCGGCCGGTGAGGGGGGTGCCCCCGGCTGGGGATGCGGCGCGGCCGGGGCCGCCCCGGCCTGCTGGCGCCCCCAGCCCTGCGGGCCCGGGCCCGGCGGGGCCGGCGGCGTCATCCATCCCGGCGCCGATCCCTGCGCCGATCCCTGGGACGCCGTCCACTGCGGTCCGTGCCCTGTCGTCATCGCCCGCCTCCGGACAGCCGGAAGAACAGCTCCTCGAGGTTCTGCTGGTGGTCGGTGATGCCGTGCACCCGCACGCCCGCCGCGAACACGATGTCGGAGACCCGGTCGCTCGGCGCGTCGGCGAGGATCTGGCCGTCGGGGCTCGGCTGGATGCGCACGCCCGCCCGCATGAGCGCGTTCGCGATCGCCTGCATGTCCGGCCCCCGCACCAGCGACTGGTGGGACGCGAGCAGCTCGCGGATCGGCCCGTCGGCGACCACCCGGCCGTTGCCGATCATGACGATGCGGTCGGCCGTCTGGTCCACCTCGGACAGCACGTGGCTGGACAGCAGCACCGTGCCCCCGCGCGCGGCGTGGCCGCGCAGCAGCTCGCGCACGGCCCGGATGCCGACCGGGTCCAGCCCGTTGATCGGCTCGTCGAGCATGAGCAGCGGCGGATCGGCGAGCAGGGCGTGCGCGAGCCCGAGCCGCTGTCGCATGCCGAGGCTGTACTCGCCGATCTTCTTGCGCACGGCGTCGCCCAGCCCGAGCTGCACCATCAGCTCGTCGGCCCGGCGCGCGGGCACCCCGATCAGCGAGGCCGCGTTGCGCAGGTGCGCGCCGCCGGTGCGGCCCGGGTGCACCGCCGAGGCGTCGAGCAGCACCCCTGCGACGTGGGCCGGGTTGGGCCAGTCGCGGAACGGCCTGCCCGCGATCCAGCTGCCGCCCCGGGTGGGCGGCGTCAGCCCCGTGATCATCCGCAGGGTCGTGGACTTGCCCGCGCCGTTCGGGCCGAGGAACGCGGTGACCGTGCCGGGCTGCAGGTCGAACGAGACGTCGTCGACGACGGGCCGGCCACCGTAGATCTTGGTCAGCCCCCGGACGCTCAGCACGATCGGATGGTAACGATCAGCCTCCCGCGCGCCGGACGGCCGGGTCAGCCGAGCGGGTCGGGCACCTCGGGCGCGTTCGCCGCGGCGGCCAGCAGGCCGACCCGGTCGCCCAGCAACGGGGCGCCGTGGCCGAAGCACACGACCGCGGCGCCGGGCGCGGCCAGCCGCCGGAACGACTCCTTCGCCCGCCCCCGGTCGATGTTGAAGGGGCCGAGGAACACCGCGCCCTCGTGTTCGGCCGCGGTGTCGCCGGTGAAGAGGATCCCGCGCTCCTCGTGGCGCAGCGCGATGCTGCCCGGGGTGTGTCCGGGCGTCCAGATCACCTGCAGGCCGTCGAGGACGTCGCCGTCGTCGAGGTCGAGGTCGATCCGCGCCTGCGCCACGTCCGGCGGGTCGGGCAGGCCGGCGGCGACCACGGCGTGCAGTTGCTGCTCGGCCGGGGTGAAGGTGGGCCACTCCCCCTTCGCCTCGCCGCGGACGACCCGCGCGTCGGCGTGGTGCGCCGCCAGCTGGACGCCCGGCCAGGCGGCCACCTCGCGGGCGGAACCGGCGTGGTCGGCGTGGTAGTGGGTGAGCACGACCCGCCGCACCCGGCCCCAGCCGTCCAGCGCGGCCGCGATCGCGTCGGCGGAGCCGGGCGGCCCCGTGTCGATCAGCGTGATGTCCCGCCCGTCCCGCAGCGCGTACGCCTGGCCGGTGGGGAAGCGCAGCATGCGCAGGTCGGGGGCGAGGTCGACGATGTCCACGGCCGGAATCGTCGACGCCCGGTCCCCCGCCGCGCACGCGTGTTCGCCACCGGCGGACCGACCGCCGGCGCTAGCGGCGGGTGAGCGCGATGAGGTACCGGCACACCCGGTCGGTCGGGTTGACGTAGGTGCGCGCCACCGGCGGGCCGAGCTGCAGGCAGTCACCGGTGTCGAGCTCGTGCACCGCGTCGCCCTCGTGCAGGCGCAGGTGCCCGTCGAGGACCCAGATCTGCTGGTGGACGTCGGGGTAGGAGTCGGCGGCGTACGCGACCTCCGCCCCGGCCGGCAGCTCGATCTCCACCAGTTCGAGCGGCCGGCCACCGGCCGGCGACACGGTCCGGCGCCGGTAGCCGGTGGCCGGGTCGGTCCACACCGGCTGGTCGGCCGCGCGGACGAGCCTGCCCCCGCCGTCCTCCGCGCGCGCCACGAGCTCCGACAGCGTCATGCCGAGCGCCGCGGCCAGCCGGGCGAGCAGCACGGCCGTGGGCTGCGCCTCGCCCCGCTCGACCTTCGTGATCATCGCCCGGGACACCCCCGCCCGCTCGGCGAGCGCGCTGATCGACAGCCCCCGCGACGTGCGCGCCTCCCGGAGCGCGGTAGCGAGCGACTCGGTCAACCTCTCCGACACGCTGTCACTATAGTGACAAACTTGTTTATCATCGTCGCATGAAGGTCCGTCCGGCCACCGTCGAGGACGCCGCGGCCTGCGCGGCGATCTACGCGCCCTACGTCACCGGGACCGCGATCACGTTCGAGTACGACCCACCGACGCCGGAGCAGATGGCCGAGCGGATCACGGCGGCGGAGCGCACGCACGCGTGGGTCGTCCTCGAGGACCCGGCCGACGGCGGCCGCGTCGTCGGCTACGCCTACGCGGGCCCGTTCCGGTCGCGGCCCGCGTACCGGTGGGCGTGCGAGACCAGCGTCTACCTCGAGCCCGGGCGGCGGCGTACCGGCGCCGGCCGCGCCCTCTACGAGGCGCTCTTCTCCCGCCTCGTCGAGCGGGGCTACCGCACCGCCCTCGCGGGCATGGCCCTGCCCAACGAGGCGAGCGAGGGCCTGCACCGGGCGATGGGGTTCGAGCCGGTCGGCGTCTACCGGCGGATCGGGTGGAAGCACGGGCGGTGGCACGACGTGGCGTGGGTGCAGCGGATGCTCACCGGCGACTCAGGGGATCCGCCGGCGGAGCCGGCCTGAGGTCCCGCGGAACCCGGAACTCGGTGGTGCACCCGACGCAACCACCCACCCCGAGGCGAGCAGGCCGGGATCGGGTCCGCGGAGCCCGGCGCCGGCTAGTGCCCCAGCTGCGAGGTGATCCGCTCGACGACCACGCTCGTGGCGTAGCGCATCGTGCCCGGCGGCTCCACGTCCTCCCACCGGCCGGTGTACTTCTCGGCGATCGCGCGCTCCAGCTCGAAGCCGGGGTCGGGGACGAGGTCGCTCACCCGGCCGCGCAGCTCCAGGTAGGAGGTGGGCCGGTCCGGGTCGGCGATCGCCACGGCGATCCGCGGGTCGCGGCGCAGGTTGCGCAGCTTCTGGCGGCCCTCGACGAGGCTGATGCGCAGCCGCTGGCCGTCCCACAGGAACCACTGCGGGGTCACCTGGGGGGCGCCGTTCTTGCCGATCGTCGCGATGAACGCGACCGCGCGGGAGCGCAGCAGGTCGTGGAAGACCTCGGGGATCGCGGTCACCTCAGGCCCGCACCCGGACGACGACCTCGGTGTCGGTGACCTGGTCGACCCCCACCACGAGGCCGCCCGCCTCGGTCTCGCCGCCCACCGGCAGGCTGATGCGCCGGCCCGCCACCTCCAGCTCGGCGACGCCGTCCTGGACACCGATCAGGCGGGCCTCGACCCCGAGCACCGAGACGAGGGTGTCGCCGCTGCGCGGGAACGTGACGGTGCAGCCGTCGAGCCCGCAGTCCACGTTCGAACCCCCGCTCCCACACCCGGCGACCAGGACGAACGCCGCGAGCACGGACATCGCCGACAGAGCGGCACGACGGATCACGAACCGGAGCCTACTGGGCCGGCGGGGCGCAAGCGGCAGACGATGGCGACGAACGAGCGCGACGGATGCACGTGCAGCAGCACGTTGCAGATTCCGCTTGCGGTAGCAGGTTGCAGATTCCTCTTGCGTTTGCAAGCGGAGAGCGACACACTGGATGCGGTGGGTGGCACGGCCGCGTGCGGCCGCCGCCCCGGAGGGTGGACCTGTGGCGGAGTGGGGACCGTGAGCAGACCGCGTGGGCACTCGGAACCGTCCGACGGCGGCGGGAGTTCCACGATCTCTGTCACCTGCGTCCTGGACGGTCGCTGCCATTCCGTCCCGGACGAGGAGCTCGCGATCGGCATCGCCTATCGCGGCGGTCAGTACTCAGCGGTGTGCGGTCACGTCGTGACGCCGGCGCCCATGGTCGCCCCCGACGGCGAGCTGTGCCCGGCCTGCGCGGAGCGCGACGCGAGCCACCGTCGCAGGCGCGGCTTCCGCTTCCGCTTCTGATCGGCACTCCCGCCCACTCCAGGGTGACCACCGGTCGTGCGCATTTGCGTGTCGACCTGGTGTGGAACGGGTTGGGATGGGCATCCACAGGGTGCGACATCCACCGACTTGGGAGTTCCGATGTTCGACAACCTCGGCGCGGCGCTCGGCGATGCCATGCGCATGGTTGCGGTCTTCATACCGCAGCTGCTGCTCTTCCTCGTCATCCTCTTCATCGGATGGCTGATCGCGAAGGGGCTGCGCAAGCTGACCGACACCGTCCTGGAGCGCCTGCACTTCGACCGCGCGGTGGAGCGCGGCGGGATCGGGCAGGCCCTCGCGCGCTCGCAGTACGACGCGAGTGATCTGATCGCCATGGTCGTCTACTACGCGGTGCTGCTGCTCACGCTGCAGCTCGCGTTCGGCGTGTTCGGGCCCAACCCGATCAGCGACATGCTGGCGGCCATCGTCGCGTTCCTGCCGCGGATCGCGGTGGCGATCATCATCGTGGTGATCGCCTCGGCCATCGCGGCCGCCGTCAAGGACCTCGTCTCGAGCGTCACCGGCGGGCTCTCCTACGGCCGCGTGCTCGCGAACATCGCCTCCATCTTCATCATCGCCCTCGGCGTGATCGCGGCGCTGAGCCAGATCGGGGTCGCGGTCGCGGTCACCATGCCGGTGCTCATCGCCGTGCTGGCCACGGTCGCCGGCGTCCTGATCGTCGGCGTCGGTGGCGGCCTCGTGCGGCCGATGCAGCAGCGCTGGGAGCGCTGGCTGGAGCGTGCCGAGCAGGAGGCGCCGATGGCGAAGGCCCACGCGCAGGCCTACGAGCGCGGCCGCGAGGACGCCGCTCGCCCGGCCACGACGCCGGCCGAGGCCACCGACCCCGTCGGCACCCGCATGGACACGGCGGCCGACCAGACCACGGACGTGCGCAGGCCGTAAGAGGAAGTCCGACGAGCACCCGGCGGGGCCGGAACCCACGAGGGTCGGCCCCGCCGTGGCCCTGTCTCGTCCCCGAGGGAGTCAGCCCAGCAGGCGGTCCGGGGTGATCGGCAGGTCCCGGACCCGCACCCCCGTCGCGTGGTGCACGGCGTTCGCGATCGCCGCCGCGACGCCGGTGATGCCGACCTCCCCCACCCCGAGCAGGCCGAGCGGGGTGGTCGGGTCCGGCTCGTCGAGGTAGGAGACGTCGATCGGCGGTACGTCGGCCTGCACCGGCACGTGGTAGTCGGCCATGGTCGCGTTCACGATCCGGCCGTTGCCCGGGTCGACGAGCGTCTCCTCCGTCAGCGCCGCCCCGATCCCCATCACGATCCCGCCGCGCAGCTGGCTGGTCGCGGTCTTCGGGTTGATCACCCGCCCCACGTCGAACACCGCGACCCAGCGCGTCACGCGCACCTCGCCGGTGTCCTCGTCGACCGCGACCTCGCAGAAGTGGGCGCCGGTCGCCGCGCGCACGTGGCGGCGCTGGTCGTCGACCACGCCGGCGAGGAACCGCACCTGGTTCGCGACCCGCCCCACCGCGCTCCTGGCCCCGACCCGTCCCTCGAGCGACGGGCGGCCCGCCCGGGCGAGGATCTGCGCGTAGGTCTCGCCCGAGCCGTCCGCGGCGAAGAGCCCGCCGTCGCGGGCCGCCAGCTCGTCGAGCCTGCGCCCGCGCAGCGGCGAGCCGGGCGCGCGCTGGGCCAGCGCGAGCGCGGACCGCTTCAGCTCCTCGCAGGCCCGCAGCACGCTCGCGGCGACCGTGGCGGTCTGCCCGGAGCCGCCGGCCATCGGCCCGGTCGGGAGCGCCGAGTCGCCGTGCTCGACGGTGACCGCCTCGACCGGCACCCCGAGCGCGTCCGCCGCGATCTGGGACTGCACGGTGCCCGCGCCCACGCCGATCTCCTGGAAGGCGCAGCGGACCAGCACGGTGCCGTCCACGCCCAGCCGGACGGTCGCGTCGGCGGTGAACTGGATCGGCATGTGGAACGCGGTGGCGACACCCCAGCCGAGCAGCCGCCTCCCGTCGCGCATCGACCGGGGCCGCGGCGGCCGGTCGGCCCACCCGAACCGCTGCGCGCCGCGGGCGTACGCGGTGCGCAGGTTGCGGTGGGTGAACGGCTTGCCGCTGACCGGGTCCCGCTGGGGCTCGTTGCGCATGCGCAGCTCGACCGGGTCGATGCCCAGCTCGCCCGCCAGCTCGTCCATCGCCGACTCCAGCGCGAACGACCCGACTGCCTCTCCCGGCGCGCGCATCGCCGAGTTCGGCAGCGCGTCCAGGGTGGCGCTGCTGTGGCGGATGAGGATGTTCCGGGCCGCGTAGAGGTGGCGGGACTGCGACCCCACCGGCTCCGGCCGGCCGCCGACCCGCCCGACCTGCGAGATCCCGGTGTGCACGAGCGCGGTCAGCGTGCCGTCGCGTTCCGCGCCGAGCGCCACGCGCTGGACCGTGGGCGCGCGCCCGCCCACCGTGCGGTACACCGCCTCGCGCGACAGCGCGAGGCGGACGGGACGCTCGGCCACCCGCGCGGCCATCGCGCACAGCAGGGTGCCCGCCCAGATGAAGCCCTTCCCGCCGAAGCCGCCGCCCACGTTCGAGGCGATCACCCGGACCCCGTCGGCGGGGACGCCGAACCGGAGCGCGAGGTGCCTGCGCACGAACTCGATGGCCTGCGTGCTGTCGTGGACGGTGAGCCGGTCGCCGTCCCAGACGGCGGTCGTGGCGTGCGGCTCGATGGCGTTGTGGTTCTGCGGCGGGGTGGTGTACCGGCGGTCGACCGAGACCGGGGCGGCGGCCAGGGCCTGCTCGGCGTCGCCCTTGCGCCCGCCGTCGGGGATGATCGGCAGCCCGCGCGCGGGCACGGCCGAGTCCTGCGCGGCGCGGAAGTCGGTGACGGCGGCCGTCGGGGCGTAGGTCACCCGCACCCGCCGGGCGGCCTCCGTCGCGGCCTCGAGGGTCTCCGCGACGACGACCGCGACCGGCTCCCCGTTCCAGTGCACCTCGTCGCTGCCCAGGTAATCGACCGTGGTCCCGGACGCCATCGTGGACAGGTCGAACGGGTTGATGCGGGTCGGCGCCGGCTTCAGCGCGGGCGCGTTCCGGTGGGTCACGACGGCCAGCACGCCGGGCACCGCCTCGGCGTCGGCCGTGTCGATGGCGCTGATCCGCCCGCGGGCGATGGTGGCGTGCACGAGCGTGGCGTGGGCGAGGTCCGGGTACGGCCGGTCGGCGGTGTACTCGGCCGCGCCGGTGGTCTTGACCGCGCCGTCGACGCGGTCGATCGCCCGCCCGACGGCGGGCCCGGTGACCGTGGTGGGCGGGGTGGCCGTGGTGGGCCGGGAGCGCTCCGGCGCCTGGGTCATGCCGCACCTCCCTCGGCGAGTCGCCCCCCGGCGAGTTGTCGCAGCGTCGCCACGATCGTGCGCTGCACCAGCTCGACCTTGAACGCGTTGTCCGGCCGGGGGGCGGCGGGCTCCAGCTCCGCCGCGGCCGCCCGCCGGAAGGTCTCCTCGGTGGCCGGCGCGCCCAGCAGCACGGCCTCGGCCTCGCGCGCCCGCCACGGGGTGGTGGCGACGCCGCCGAGCGCGAGCCGCACCTCGGCGACCCGCCCGTCGCGGACCTCCAGCGCCGCCGCCACCGACACCAGCGCGAACGCGAAGGAGGCCCGGTCGCGCACCTTGCGGTAGTGCGAGTTGCGGGCCAGCGGCGCCGCGGGCAGCTCGACCGCGGTGATCAGCTCGTCGGGCGCGAGCGTGGTCTCGACGTGCGGCGTGGCGCCCGGCGGCCGGTGCAACTCGCAGAACGGGATCCGGCGGGTCCCGCGCACGCTCTGCACCTCGACGACCGCGTCGAGCGCGGCCAGCGCCACCGCCATGTCGGACGGGTGCGCCGCGATGCAGTGCTCGCTCGTGCCCAGCACCGCCGCCCCGCGGTGGACGCCGTCGAGCGCGGCGCAGCCGGACCCGGGTTCCCGCTTGTTGCAGCCGACCGCGTGGTCGCGCAGGTAGGGGCAGCGGGTGCGCTGCAGGAGGTTGCCGCCGACCGTCGCCATGTTGCGCAGCTGCCCCGACGCACCGGCGAGCACCGACTGCGCGAGCACCGGGTAGCGCGAGCGCACCCGCTTGTCCGCCGCGAGGTGGCTGTTGCGCACGGTCGCGCCGATGCGCAGCCCGCCGTCGGGCAGCTCGTCCACCCCGGCGAGCGGCAGCGCGGTGACGTCGACGAGCGCCTCGGGGCGTTCGACGTCGGCGCGCATGAGGTCCACGAGGTTGGTGCCGCCGCCCAGCGGCCGCGCCCCGGCCGCGACCGCGTCCAGCGCGGCGGGCAGGTCGGGCGCGCTGACGTAGGAGAACGGTCTCACCGGACGCCCTCCCCGGCCACGGCCTCGATCGCGTCGACGATGCCCTCGTAGGCGCCGCAGCGGCAGAGGTTGCCGCTCATCCGCTCCTTGATCTCGGCCTCGGTCAGCGGGATGTCCTCGGCGGACACGTCCGGGGTGACCACGCTCGGCATCCCGGCGCGGTGCTCGGCGAGCATCCCCAGCGCCGAGCAGATCTGGCCCGAGGTGCAGAAGCCGCACTGGAAGGCGTCCTCCCGCACGAACGCCTCCTGCAGGGGGTGCAGCCGGCCGGGCTGCCCGACGCCCTCGATCGTGGTGATGTCCCGCTCGGCGTACTGCACGGCGAGCGCGAGGCACGCCGCGATCCGCTCGCCGTCCACGAGCACCGTGCAGGCACCGCAAGCCCCCTGGTCGCACCCCTTCTTGGTGCCGGTCAGCCCGAGGTGCTCGCGCAGGGCGTCGAGCAGGCTGACCCGCGGGTCGAGGTCGAGGAGCTCCGTGGTTCCGTTCACGCGCAGCTTCACCGGGATCACGGCGCCACAATAAGGCAACGCCGTTGTCTTAACAAGTCAACGCCGTTTCCGTATTCGGCGGGTTAGGGTCGTTCGCGATGACCACGAAGGCCGGCTTCCGACGCGCCCGGCGCCCCGAGCAGAAGCGGCAGCGCTACGCCGCGATCCTCGACGCGGCGCGCGAGCTCGCCCTGCGCGAAGGGGTCGGCGTGGTGAGCCTCGCCGACATCGCGGCGCGGGTCGGCATGCACAAGTCGGCGCTGCTCAAGTACTTCGAGACGCGCGAGGAGATCTTCCTGCGGCTGGCCGAGACGGAGTTCGCCGAGTGGTCGGCGGGCGTGCTCGCGGCGCTGTCGGTTGCGGACCGCGAGCCGCACGAGGTGGCCGACGTGCTGGCCGGCTCCGTGGCCGACCGGCCGCTGTTGTGCCAGCTGCTGCTCTTCGCCCCGCTCACGCTGGAGCGCAAGGTCTCGCCGGACGCGGTGCGCGCGTTCAAGCTGGCGATGAGGGCGTCGATGGAGCAGGTGGTGCCCGCGCTGCAGCGGGCGATCCCCGCGCTCGACGCGGAGGGCTGCCACGACCTGGTCATGACCACGGGTGTCATGGCCGCGGGGCTGTGGCAGGCGGCGCACCCGTCACCGCAGGTACAGGCCCTGTACGCGGAGAACCCGGAGCTGGCCGCGGCCCCGGACTTCCGGGAGTCGATGGCCCGGTTCGTGCGGACCTACCTGCGCGGCCTGATGGCGGGTTGAGCCCTCAGGCCTCGAACAGCGGAGCGGGCGTGCGGTGCCAGCGGTCGTCGCGGCTCAGCGCACACACGGCGAGCACGCGGACGGTGAGCCAGTCGGCCCGGTGCCAGTGCTCCCCCACCGCTGCGCGCAGCTCGGCCGCGGTGGTGCCGGCTTGATCGAGCAGGCCCTTCGCGTAGCCGGCGAGGAGGACGACTCCCGCGGCGGCCGCCGATCCCTCGACGCCCAGCAGGAGGATGTCGCGCACGGCGGCGGCGTGCTGGTCGACCGCCGCCATCAGCGCCGGCACGGCCGCGGCAGCAGCCAACCCGGCCTCACCCAACTGGTCCATCAGGCCGGCCAACCACCGCTGAGCGTGATGATCGGCGACGCGGTCGAACAGTCCTGACACGGCTGAGCAGGCTATCTCCCCCGATCGGGCGGGGGGACCCGCCCGTGACCAACCCCGCAGTGACTACCGAGGGTTGCAGCAACCGGTGGTCAGAGCCAGATGCCCGGCCCGCCGAACGGCCCCCGTGCCTCGCGGCCCGCGTCGTTCTCGGTGGGGGCGACGGCGTCGGCGGTGCGCAACAGCCACCAGACCGACCCGAACGCCGCCACCACGACCACGGCGAACACCGACCCGGTGAGGGCCACGAGGCCGAGCACGATCGAGATCATGACCCATTCCGGCACCGTCGTCTCACCGGGACGGGCACACGGGTCTTCCCCTGCGTCGTGCCGGCGCACGGCTTCGGCGAGCTGCTGGTCGTCGTCAGCGGTCCACTCCATGCCGCTCACCTCCCTGGTCGGGGGTACCCGCAACCACCTACCAGCCATGCGGCCGCTTCGCATCCGGCAACCGGGGGAGTAACCCAGAAGTGTTACCTGCTGGTCACGCCATCGCTCCCCGGGCGTCGAGATGACCGGCGAGCGAGGCGGCCGCCGCCTGCAGCAACGGCACGATCCGCTCGACCGCCGCCCAGGTCAGGCGCGTCTCGGGCCCGGAGACCGAGAGGGCCGTCGACGCGGGCCCGCCCGGCACCGCGACGGCGACGCAGCGCACACCCAGCTCCTGCTCCGCGTCGTCGACGGCGTAGCCCTGGGCCCGGATGCGCTCGAGCTCGCGCTCGAGCCGGTCCGGGTCGGTGATGGTGTGCGGGGTCTGGGCCGGCATGCCGGTGCGGGAGACGATCGCGCGGGCCTCGCCGGGCGGCAGCTGGGCCAACAGCACCTTCCCCACGCCGGTGCAGTGCACCGGGACGCGCCTGCCGACCTCGGTGAACATGCGCATCGAGTGCCGCGAGGGGACCTGCGCGACGTAGACGACCGCGTCGCCGTCGAGCATCGCGAGGTTGGCGGTCTCCCCGGCCTGGTCGACGAGCTCGGTGAGCTGGGGGCGGGCCCACTCGCCGAGCATCCGGGACGCGGCGTCGCCCAGTCCGATCAGGCGCGGGCCGAGCGCGTAGCGGCGGGACGGGAGCTGGCGGACGTACCCGGACGCGACGAGCGTGCGCACGATCCGGTGGATGGTGGGCAGCGGCAGGCCGGAGCGGGCGGCGAGCTCCGACAGCGCCACGGCGCCCCCGGCGTCGGCCATGTGCTCGAGCAGGGCGAACGCGCGGTCGAGGGACTGCACGCCGCCACCGCGGTCCGGCCGGGTCACTGCGCCCACCGTGTTCCTCCTGCGTGATCCTGGCCTTCCAGGTTAGGCGCTCGCGGTCACTCCCCGGTCCAGGTGGGACGCTCCTTGCGGGCGAAAGCGGCCACCGCGGCGGCGAAGTCGCGGCTGCCGTACACCCGCGCGACGATGTCGTCGCCGTCGGGCAGGCCGGCCCGCCGCAGCCGCGCGAGCGACTGCTTGGTCGCCCACATCGACAGCGGCGCGTGCGACGCGAGCGTCGCGACCGTCTCGTCGAGCGCCGCGTCGAGCGCCGCGGCGTCGTCGACGAGCTGGGTGACGAACCCCGCGGCGTGCACCTCCGCCGCGTCGAGCAGGCGGGCGCGCAGCAGCATGTCCGCCGCCCGCGCGCGGCCGAGGTGCGCCACCAGCAGGGCGACCGTGTCCATCGACAGGCAGTTGCCCAGCGTCCGCGCGATCGGCACCCCGAACCGGGACGCCGCGGTGGCGATCCGCAGGTCGCAGGTCGCGGCGAGGGCGAGCCCGCCCCCGACGCAGTAGCCGTCGACCGCGGCGACGGTGGGCACCGCGGTGTCCTCCAGCCGCCGCAGCACGCGGGTCATCCGCTCCTCGTACTCGACGCCCGCCGCACCGTCGAAGCCCTCGAACTGGCCGATGTCGGTGCCGGAGACGAACGCCTTCCCGCCCGCGCCGCGCAGCACGAGCACCCGGATGTCCGGGTCGGCGTCGGCCTTCTCGCAGGCCTCGTGCACGCCCTCGTACATCGCGAAGGTCAGGGCGTTGTGGGCGTGGGGGCGGTTGAACGTGACCCGCAGGGCAGGCCCGTCCCGCTCGACGAGGAGGTCGCTCATGCGCTACAGCCAACCCGGGAGCACGAGCAGGATCCACGTGACGATCGGCGCGACCACCACCATCGCCATGCCCCACTGGAGCAGGCGCCGGTAGACGTAGTCGCGGTGCTCCTCCGGGGAGTTCGCGACGGTGAGCGCGCCCGACGTCGAGTACGGGCTCGAGTCCACCACGGACGAGGAGATCGCGAGCGCCGTGATCACCCCGACGGCCCCGATCTGCCCGCCGAGCAGGAGCGGCACGGCGAGCGGGATCAGCGCGGCGAGGATGCCGGTGGTGGAGGCGAACGCCGACACGACGGCGCCGATGAAGCAGATCAGCAGCGCGGCGATCACCGGGGAGCCGATCGCGGCGACGCCCTCCCCCAGCACGTCGATCGTGCCGTTCTCCTCCATGAGGTTGACGTAGGTGGCGACACCGCAGACCAACAGCACCGTCGGCCACGCGACCTGCGCGACCGCGCCCTTGTAGGCGTTCGGCGCGACCAACGAGAGCAGCACGGCCGCGGTGACCGCGAGCAGGCCGACGTCGAGCTGGAAGCCCAGCGCCCCCACCGCGACGCCGAGCAGCGCCACGAGGGTGAGCGACCGGTTGAGGTCGAGCGTGGTGACCGGCGCGGGCTCGCCGTCGGTGAACCCGGCCCCGGTGGCCCCCGTCGTGCGGCTCGAGGCGGCGCCGGGGCCGCCGCCGGGTGCGACCTCGTGGGCGGGCGCCACGGCGGCGTGCTCCGCCACCCGCCCGAAGAGCTCGCGGCCCCCGAACAGGAAGAACATCACGACGTTGAGCAGGATGTTGAAGATCAGGCTGCCGAGGAACAGGATCAACGGGTTGCCCGGCAGCCCCGCCTCCGCCACCACGCCGTTGGTGATCCCGCCGAAGATGCTGATCGGCGAGAAGCCGCCCGCGGTGGCCCCGTTGATGATCGACAGACCCATCAGCACGGGGTTGATGCGGTGCTGCACCGCGAGGCTCAGCCCGACCGGGGCGATGATCGCCACGGCGGCCGGCACCACCGATCCGGCAGCGGTGAGCACGGCCGTGACCGCGAACATGATCCAGGGGATGAACACGATGCGGCCGCGCACGCTGCGGACCGCCTTGTGGACCAGCCAGTCGACCGTGCCGTTGGCCCTGGCGATGGCGAACAGGAACGTGACGCCGGCCAGCGTCACGAAGAGGCCGCCGGGGAACCCGGCGAAGATACCGTCGGCGATGTCGTCCGGCGTGCCCTCCAGGACGATCGAGCCGATGATGAAGGCCGCGACGAGCGCGATGGCCCCCAGGTTGATCGGCAGCAGGGTCGCGATGACGAACGCGACCACGAGCAACAGGATCGAGACCACGTGGATGGTCATGCGCAGTTCCTCACGGCAGCGGCGGCGGAGGGGGGCGTTCCGCATTGCGGAAGATTGCTTCCGGACGGAGTATGGTTCGACCCACTCGGAGCGTCAACCCGGGACATCAACTGGAGGTCCGCGTGCACATGACCGGAGGGCGTCACTTCCTGCAGATCCCCGGCCCGACGAACGTCCCGGACCGGGTGCTGCGGGCGATGGCCGCGCCGACGATCGACCACCGCGGGCCTGAGTTCGCCGAGCTCACCAAGGCCGTGCTGGAGGCGCTCCAGCCGGTGTTCGCGACGTCCGGGCCGATCGTGATCTACCCGTCGTCGGGGACGGGGGCGTGGGAGGCCGCCCTGGTCAACACCCTGAGCCCGGGCGACCGCGTGCTGATGAGCGAGACCGGGCACTTCGCCACGCTCTGGTCCGAGCTCGCGCGCCGGCTCGGGCTGCAGGTCGACCTGATCCCCGGCGACTGGCGCCACGGCGCCGACCCGGCCGAGATCGCCCGCAGGCTCGCGGCCGACGAGCGGCAGGAGATCAAGGCCGTGTGCGTGGTGCACAACGAGACCTCGACCGGCGTGACGAGCCGCGTGCCCGAGGTGCGCGCGGCGCTCGACTCGGTCGGGCATCCGGCGCTGCTGCTCGTCGACACGATCTCCTCGCTGGGGTCGATCGAGTACCGGCACGACGAGTGGGGCGTCGACGTCACGGTCGCGGGCTCGCAGAAGGGCCTGATGCTGCCGCCGGGCCTCGGGTTCAACGCGGTGAGCGAGAAGGCGCTCGCCGCGAACAAGGCCGCCCGGCTGCCCCGCTCCTACTGGGACTGGGGACCGATCATCGCCGCCAACGAGCGCGGCTTCTACCCCTACACCCCGGGCACCAACCTGCTGTTCGGACTGCGCGAGGCGTGCAGGATGCTCACCGAGGAGGGGCTGTCGAACGTCTTCGCCCGCCACCAGCGCCACGCCGCGGCCACCCGCGCCGCCGTGCGGGCGTGGGGCCTCGAGGTGCTCTGCGCCGACGAACGTGAGCACTCCGGTTCGCTGACCGCGGTGCTGCTGCCCGAGGGGCACGACGCCGACGAGGTCCGGCGGGTCATCCTCGAGAAGTTCGACATGTCGCTCGGCGCGGGGCTCGGCAAGCTCGCGGGGAAGGTCTTCCGGATCGGCCACCTCGGCCACTTCAACGACCTCACGCTCATCGGGACCCTCGGCGGGGTACAGATGGGATTGCAGCTCGCGGGCGTGCCGATCAAGCCCGGGGGCGTCGAGGCGGCGGTGGAGCACCTGCGGGAGGCGGCGGAATGAGTCAACTTCGACGGGCGCTCGACCGCGAGCTCGAGGGCGAGGTCCTCTTCGACGACTACACGCGCCACCTGTACTCCCGGGACGCGAGCATGTACGCGATCACGCCCATCGGCGTGGTCGCCCCGCGGCACGCGGGTGACGTGATCACCACGGTCCGCATCGCGCGTGAGCACGGCGTGCCCGTGCTGCCCCGCGGCGCGGGCACGAGCCTCGCCGGGCAGACCGTCGGGGAGGCGATCGTCCTCGACTTCTCGCGGCACATGAGCGCGATCGTCGAGCTCGACCCGGAGGCGCGCACCGCCCGTGTGCAGCCCGGCGTCGTGCAGGACCAGCTCAACCGGGCCGCCGCGCCGCACGGGCTGATGTTCGGGCCCGACACGTCGACGTCCAACCGGGCCACGCTCGGCGGGATGATCGGCAACAACTCCGCGGGCAGCGGGTCGGTCCGCTACGGGATGACGATCGACCACGTCCGGACGCTGGACGTGGTGCTCTCCGACGCGTCCACGGCCACGTTCGGCCCGGTCGACGAGGCCGAGCGGGCGCGCCGCGCGGAGGGCGACACCCTGGAGGCCAGGATCTACCGCGAGCTGCCCGCGCTCGTCGACGCCCACCGGGACGCCATCGCCACCGGGTTCCCGAAGTTCTGGCGCCGCGCGGGCGGCTACCGCCTCGACCGGCTCGCCGATTCCTTCGACCTGGCCCGCTTCGTCGTCGGCTCCGAGGGCACGCTGGTCGTGGTCACCGAGGCCGAGGTGGCGCTCGTGCCCAAGCCGTCGCGGACGGTGATCGCGGTGGGGCACTTCCGCTCCACGCAGGCCGCGATCAACGCCACCGAGGACGCGCTGGCCTGCGACCCGGCGCAGGTCGAGCTGATGGACCGCACGATCCTCGACCTGTCCCGCTCGAAGCACGAGTACGCCGCGCTCGGCTCGATCCTGCACGACGACCCGGAGGCGCTGCTGTTCGTGTCGTTCAGCGGCGACGACCCGGCGGAGCTCTCCGGGCAGCTGGACCGGCTCACCGCCCTGTGGACCAAGCACGGCCACGGCTACCACACCCTGCGCGCCGAGACCCCCGCCGAGCAGGCGGCCCTGCTGAAGGTCCGCAAGTCGGGGCTCGGGCTGCTCATGGCCGCGAGCACGGGCAGCAACCGGCCGGCCGCGTTCGTCGAGGACACGGCGGTCGACCCGAGCCGCCTCGCCGAGTACACCGAGCGGTTCGCGAAGGTGCTCGAGCGGCACGGCATGCGCGCCGGCTTCTACGGCCACGCGTCGGTCGGCTGCCTGCACGTGCGCCCGTTCGTCGACCTCTCCAAGCCGGAGGAGGTCGCGAAGATGCGGGCGGTGGCCGAGGAGGTCCGCGACCTCGTCGCCGAGTTCGGCGGCGCCAACTCCTCCGAGCACGGCGACGGCCTCGCGCGCAGCGAGTTCAACCGCAGCCTGTTCGGCGACGAGCTCTACGAGGCCATGCGCCGGGTCAAGGGCATCTTCGACCCGGACGGCCGGATGAACCCCGGCAAGATCGTCGACGCCCCGTCGATGACCGAGAACCTCCGGGAACCCGCGCTGCCGCCCCCGGGCCCGCTCACCACCGCCCTCGACTTCACGGTGGTGGCGGGCGGCGACCGCGGGATGCGCGGCGCCGCCGACCGGTGCCAGAACATCGGGCTGTGCCGCAAGGACGCCGCCGGCGTGATGTGCCCGTCCTACATGGCGACGCACCGTGAGGAGGACGCCACCCGGGGCCGGGCGAACGCGCTGGTCAAGGCGCTGTCCGAGCCCGACCCGCGCACGGCGCTCGGCGACGAGCGGCTGCACGAGGTGCTCGACCTGTGCCTGATGTGCAAGGCCTGCAAGAGCGAGTGCCCGCTCTCGGTGGACATGGCCACGCTCAAGGCGGAGGCGCTGCACCACAAGCACGAGACGAAGGGCATCCCGCTGCGCTCGCGGGTGTTCGCCGGGATCCGCGGGCTCAACCGGCTCGGCGCGGCGAGCGCCCCGCTGGCCAACCTGCCCAACCGCGTGCCCGCGCTGCGCAAGCTCGCCGCCCGCGCGATCGGCATCGCACCGGAGCGCCCGCTCCCGACGTTCGCGTCGGAGACCCTGCTGACCTGGTTCCACGGGCGGTCCCCGAACGGCCACCGGACGGGCTCGCGGGGCCCGCTCACCTTCCTCGGCGACTCGTTCACCTCCTTCACCGAGCCCGCCATCGGGATCGCGGCCATCGAGCTCTTGGAACGCGCCGGCTGGGACGTCCGGCTCGAGTCGAGCGGGTGCTGCGGGCGGGCGGCGTTCTCGAAGGGGATGCTCGACCAGGCCAAGCGGCAGGCGTCCGGGCTCGTCGACGCGCTCGCCGGCACCGAGGGGCCGATCGCGGGCGTGGAGCCGTCCTGCGTGCTCACCCTCGGCGACGAGCACCGCGCCCTGCTCGGCGCCGACGACCCCCGCGTCGCCGACGTGGCGGGCCGGGCGCGGCTCGTCGACGAGCTGTTGGTCGAGGCCATCGACGACGGCGCCCTGACGCTGCGCGACGACGCGTGGCCCGCGGGCAGGCGGATCCTCTACCACGGCCACTGCCACCAGAAGGCCGAGGTCGGCACGGCCGCCACCGTCGCCCTGCTGTCCCGCATCCCCGGCGCCGAGGTCGTCGAGGTCGACGCCGGGTGCTGCGGGATGGCCGGCTCGTTCGGCTTCGAGGCCGAGCACTACGAGGTGTCGATGCGGGTGGGCGAGGACCGGCTGTTCCCGGCCGTCCGCGCCGAGCCGGAGGGCACGGTCATCGCCGCGACGGGCGTCTCCTGCCGCCAGCAGATCGCGCACGGCACCACCCGCCGGGCCCACCACCCCGTGGAGCTGATCCGCGCCGCCCTCGCCTGACCCCGCCTAACCGACGGGCGGGCCCGCAGGCAGCGCCCTGCTCTCGAAGAGCACCTCCGGGTAGTCGGGCGAGGGGCCGTCCAGGAGCGGGGTGGGCAGGCCCTTCAGGTGGCGGTCGAAGAACGCCCGCGCGTAGGTGTCGGGGATGGTGCGCGCCCGCTCGGGGTCGAGGGGGCCGCCGAGCCCGAGCGGCGTGGTCAACCACGGCGCGAAGAGCGGGAAGTCGGAGAAGTCGACGTGCCACATCCCCGGCACCTGCACGATGTAGCCGGGGCCGGTGAGGCGCTCGTAGACCGCGCGCATGGTGCTGTGGGTCTCCACGACGTCCGACTCGCTCCAGCCCTCGCGGCGCATGGTGGCCTCGTCCCGGGTGATCCACATGACCGGCTGGCGCAGGCCGGCCTCCACCACGTCGGCGGGCAGGAACACGTCGATGGGCAGGCAGGCGCGCACCCGCGGCTCGATCTTGCAGGCCTCACCGGTCACCGCGCCGCCGAGCGACACCCCGAACATGCCGACGTGGTCCAGGTCCAGCCGGCCGGCCAGCGGGTCGTGGGAGCGGTCGAGCGCGGCGAGCCGGTCCAGGGCGGTGCTCACGTCCTGCGCGAGGAACGGGATGACGCCGTCGATGAAGGTGCGGCCGTACATCCGGGGGTCCATCGGGACCTGACGGCCGTCCGGGAAGACCACGCCCGCGGACGCGTGCGGGTGGTCGATCGCCGCGACCACGTAGCCGTGCGACACCAGCTCCTCGACCTGCGCCGTGTTGTGCTGGCGGTAGCCGCCACGGCCGTGGGAGAACAGCAGCACCGGGTAGCGGGCGTCCTCGCGGGCGACCGGCGCGCCGACGACCGCGTTCGTCCGCACCTGGTCGAAGTGGCCGAAGGCGCCACCCGGGAGGCCCATGAGGCGGGCCAGTGGGGCGAGCGCGCCGCCGTCCTCGACGTAGGGCGCCCGCGGCGCGTCCGGCACGTCCTCGGCCGGGTACCAGACCTGCACGACGAGCTCCCGCCGATCGTCCGGATCGGCGGTGAAGACGTCCGGCCGCTCCGGGTCGACCCAGTGGTAGGTCTGCGTGCCGATCGCGTGCGGGCCGCTCGGGCGGGGGAAGCCGAACACGGGGACCACCGCCGGGAGCGCGATGGCCACGGCGAGCGCCAGCACGCCCAGCGCCCCGGCCGTCCGCGCGGCCGGGAGCCGGCCCGCGGCCCGCGCCGGCCAGGCCGCGGCGAGCAGCCCGCACAGCACGTAGGCCGGGATCAGCTGCCAGCGGGCGCCCTCGACGAGCACCTGCGCGACCAGCACCGGGATCGGGAGGAGGGCGGCGGCGCGCAGGTGCCGCGCCCGGTCGGGCAACGGGGCCGCCACGGCCGCGAACGCCACGGCCAGGGCGACGAGCAGGGCGACTTCGAGCGGTCGCACTGGATGAACTCCTTCTGGTTGACTACCGAGAGCCCCGATGGGACTTGAGACATGATATCTCAAACTTGGAGTGTGATGTGACGACGCATGGCGAGCCGACCGGGCTCACCCGTCGCCGGCGCCGCCTGACGGACCGGGAGACCGAGCGGCGCATGCTCGACACCGCGGTAGGCATGGTCAACGAGGCCGGCCTCACGGTGAGCCTCGAGCACATCAGCCTCGAGGAGGTGATCCGGGAGGCCGGGGTCGCCCGCAGCGCGGTCTACCGGCGCTGGCCCTACAAGGACCTGTTCTTCTCCGACCTGCTCCGCGAGCTCGCCCGGGGCGTGGCCCCCGCCTCCGTCGCGGGCCGCGAGACCGGGGAGGCCGTCCTCGCCGAGGTCGCCGCCGAGCGGCTCGACCGGCTGGAGACCCCGGAGGGCCGGCGCGCGCTGCTGTTGGAGCTGATCCGGCGCGAGCAGGACTTCGCGGTCGTGCACCGCTCCGCGGAGTGGCGCACCTACCTCGCCCTGCACGCGACGTTCCTCAGCCTGCCCGACGGCGACCTGCGCACCGACGTCCAGGCGGCGCTGACCGAGTCCGAGCACGGGTTCACCACCCGCATCGCCGCCGCGTGGCGGGAGTGGGCGGACCTGTTCGGCTTCCGGGTGCGCCCCGCCCTCGGCACCGGTTTCGAGACGCTCGCGAGCCTGGTCAGCGCCCACTTCCGGGGGATGGTGCTGATGTCGCCCACCAACCCCGACCTCGCCGAGGCGCACGTCGAGGGCGACCCGTTCGGCACCGGGGAGACGGCGCGCTGGCCGGTGCGCGCCGTGGCGCTGGCCGGCATCGCGCTGGCGTTCCTCGAACCCGACCCCGACGTCGAGTGGACGCCGGCGCGGATCGCCGAGGTCCGGCGCCGGCTGACCGAGGCCGCTCGCGCGCGCGGCTGATCGGGCCTGGTCAGAAAGCCGGCTCGACCGCCCCCACCGGCTCGCCGTGGCCCAGCACCGGGACCCTCCCGACCTCGCCCAGCCCGCCGGCGCCGAGCGCGCCGAGCGCCGCCGTCACCACCGGGGGCAGCGGGCGCGGCGAGCCGTCGGCGATCTTCACGGCGAGCGCGCCGCCGTCGGGCAGCGCCGCGGCGAACACGCCCTCCGCACCGTCCTTCGCGATCAACCCGGGCACCGCCTCGATCAGCCGCGTCGGGAACCGGCCGGTCCCGCCCAGCCACCACGGGTGCGCGCGCACCGCGTCCGCGACGCGGTGCTCCGCGGTGCCCGCGGGTGCCGTCGCGATCCGGGCGAACGCGCGGGCGAGGCCTGCGGGCGTGCAGGAGAACAGCGGGGCGCCGCAGCCATCCACGGTGACGTGGGCGGGGTCGCCGTCGCCGGTCAGCTCGGCCACCGTCGCGCGCACCGCGCGCTGCAGCGGGTGGGCCGGGTCGCGGTAGGTCGACGGGTCCCACCCGGCGGCCACGCAGGTGGCGAGCATCGCGGCGTGCTTGCCGGAGCAGTTCTGGGTGAGCCGGGCCGGCCCGTTCCCGGCGGCCTGCCACGCCAGCGCCGCGTCCGCGTCGAGCGGGAGGGCGGGCGTGTTCTGCAGGGCGTCCTCATCGAGGCCCGCGCCCGCGAGCACGCGGCGCACGCCGTCGAGGTGGCCCGGCTCGCCGGAGTGGCTCGCGCAGGCGAGCGCGAGCAGCTCGCCGTCGAGGTCGAGCCCGCTGCGCAGCATCGCCACGGCCTGCACGAGCTTGAGCGACGACCGCGGGAAGAACACGCGGTCGAGGGCGCCGCGGCGCAGCACCGTCGACCCGTCGGGGCCCAGCACGACCAGGTGCCCCCGGTGCACCGACTCGACCACCCCGCCACGCACCACCCGGGCGAGGACCTCCGCCCCGTCGTCGATCACGCGATCACGGTAGGCGCCGCCCACCCGTACGCCGGGAGCGGTACGGGAAGGCACTCCCGCGGACGGACGTCGCGGCCCCGCGGGCCGGTTACGTTCGCCTCGTGGCATCCGGTGAGCGTCCGAGCTGGTGGGCGGGCCCCGTGCCCACCGTGGTGCTCCCGGTCGCGGTCGCCGTGATCACGGTCGTGGGCACGGGGTTCACCCAGCGGTTCGGCACGGGCCTGCGGCCGCTCGACCCGCTGGGCGGGATCCTGCTGCTCACCGGGCCCGCCCTGCTGGTCGTGCGCCGGTGGAACCCGCCCGTGGTGTTCGCGGCGATCGCCGCGGTGCTGCTGGCCTACCTCGGTGCCGGCTACCCGTTCGGGCCGGCGCCGCTCGCGTCGTTCGTGGCGCTCGGCACGGCGGTGGGGTGGGGGTACCGCCGCGCCGGCTACGCGATCGCCGCCGTCACGTTCGTCGGCCTGGTGGGCCTGTACGTGCTGCACCACCCGGGCGCCGGGTTCCCGCTCGCGGGCGCGTCGGCGTGGCTCGCGTGGATCGCCGCGTTCGTCGCGGGGGCGGAGCTGTGGCGGGCCCGCCGGGAGCGGCGGGAGCAGGCGCGGGCGGCCGCGGCGGAGGCCAGTCGCAGGCGCGGGAGCGAGGAGCGGCTGCGCATCGCCCGCGACCTGCACGACGTGCTCGGCCACCACATCTCGCTGATCAACGTCCAGGCCGGGGTGGCGCTCTACCTGATGGACGACGACCCGGAGCAGGCGCGGACCGCGCTCACCGCGATCAAGCAGTCGAGCCGCGACCTCCTGCGCGAGATGCGCTCCACCCTGGGCGCGCTGCGCGGTGTGGACGAGGAGCCGCCGCACGAGCCGGTCGTCGGGCTCGCGCGGCTGGACGAGCTGGTGGAGGCGACCCGGGCGGCCGGGCTGCCGGTGGACGTCGAGGTCGAGGGCGAGCCGCGGGAGCTCCCGCCGAGCGTCGACACCGCGGCGTACCGGATCATCCAGGAGGCGCTGACCAACACCCGCAAGCACGCGGGGCCCGCGCGGGCGTCGGTGCGGCTCTCCTACACCGACGACGGGATCAGGATGCGGATCGACGACGACGGCGCGGGCCCGAGCGGTGACCGCGACGGCGGCGACGGGATCCCCGGCATGCGGGAGCGCGCGGCGGCCCTCGGTGGCACGCTGACCGCGGGACCGCGCCCCGGCGGCGGGTTCCGCGTGGAGGCACACCTGCGGACGACGGGAGGCGGCCGGTGATCGGGGTGCTGCTGGTGGACGACCAGGCGCTCGTGCGCGCCGGGTTCAGGGCGCTGCTGCAGGCCCAGCCGGACATCGAGGTCGTCGGCGAGGCCGAGGACGGCGACACCGCGGTCCGGACGGCCCGCGACACCCGGCCCGACGTCGTGCTCATGGACATCCGCATGCCGGGCCGCAACGGCCTCGACGCCACCAAGGACATCGTGGCCGACCCGCGGCTGTCGGGCGTGAAGGTCGTCGTGCTCACCACGTTCGCCGAGGACGCCTACGTCTTCGACGCGATCCGCAACGGCGCGAGCGGCTTCCTGGTCAAGGACATCGAGCCGGTGGAGCTCGTGCACGCGATCCGCGTGGTGCACGCCGGGGACGCCCTGCTCTCCCCCGGCGTCACCCGGCGGCTGATCGAGGAGTTCGCGGCCAGGGCGAAGCCGCCGCAGCCGGCCCGGCAGATCACGGCGCTGATGGACCAGCTCACCGACCGCGAGCGCGAGGTGGTGGCGCTGGTCGCCGCGGGCCTGTCCAACGACGAGATCGCCGAGCGGCTCGTGGTGAGCCCCGCGACGACGAAGACCCACGTCAGCCGGGCCATGATCAAGCTCGGGGCGCGCGACCGCGCCCAGGTGGTGGTGCTCGCCTACGAAAGCGGCCTGGTGCGGCCCGGCTGGACCGGGTGACCGTCAGGCGGCGGAGCACGCCCTCGGACGCTTGCCCTCGACGAGCTCCTCCCGCGCGCGGTACGCGTCGTCGACGAAGAGCACCCGCCCGGCCGGCGGCCGTCGGCGACCGGCGACCAGAACGACGCGAACCGCGCGAGCGGCCGCGCGAGAGCCAGAACCCGACGAGCACCACGTCGTAGCGGCGGTCCGGCCGCCGGTCGAACAGGTCCGCCTGCACGAGCCGGACGCGTGTGGTCGGTGTGCTCGACCCCCACCGCGCGTGGTGGTCGGCCTGCTCGGCGAGCAACTGGTCTGCTCGCCTGCACCCTTGGTCACGATCATGTCGCCAGAGCCATCACGGTTCCACCAGACGGTTGACGGTCGGGGGCCGCCATCGGATCGTGTGCGCAGCACACAAGGAGGTGGAGCGGTGGACCGGGAATCGACATCGCCGTCGAGCGTCGCGGCCGCGGAGGCGGGATCCCGCCCCGATCAGCTGCGCAGGGTCGCGCTCGCGAGCGCAGTAGGCACGACCATCGAGTGGTACGACTACTTCATCTACTCGACGGCGGCCGCGCTGGTGTTCGGTTCGCAGTTCTTCACGTCGTTGGAGCCGGCGTCGGCGACCCTCGCGTCGTTCGCGACGCTCGGCGTCGGGTTCCTGGCCCGCCCGGTCGGCGGCATCCTCTGGGGCCACTTCGGTGACCGGGTCGGCCGCAAGGCCATGCTCGTCGCGTCGCTGCTGCTGATGGGGATCGCGACGGTCGGCGTCGGCCTGTTGCCCACCTACGACCAGATCGGGCTGCTCGCGCCGGTGCTGCTGCTCGTGCTGCGGCTGCTGCAGGGCCTGTCCGCGGGCGGCGAGTGGGGCGGCGCGGCGCTCATGGCCGTCGAGCACGCCCCCGAGGACCACCGGGGCAAGTACGGCTCGTACTCCCAGATCGGGGTGCCCGCGGGGCTGATCCTCGCCCAGCTCGTGTTCGTCGTGGTCGGCGTGCTCGACGACGAGCAGTTCGCCGCCTGGGGCTGGCGGCTGCCGTTCCTGTTCAGCATCGTGCTCGTCGGCGTCGGACTGTTCATCCGCCTGCGGATCGAGGAGAGCCCGGTGTTCTCCGCGCTGCGCGCGCAGGACCAGCGGGCCCGGGTGCCGATGATCGACGTGCTGCGCGAGCGGCCCCGTGAGCTGCTGCTGGCCTCGGGCAGCTTCATCGCCAACACCGCGATCGGCTACGTCTTCCTCGCCTACCTGCTGTCCTACGGCACCTCGGTGCTGGAGGTCTCGCGCACCACGATGCTGATCGTGGTGATCGTCGGCAGCGTCTCGTGGCTGGTGAGCATCATGGTGTCGGCGCAGTGGTCGGACCGGGTCGGCCGCAAGCCGGTGTACCTCGTCGGCTCGGTGCTGCTCGTCCTGTGGCCGGTGCCGTTCTTCCTGCTCATCGACACCAGGTCGACCGCCCTGATGATCATCTCGGTGATCGTGCTGACGATCGGCCTCGGCGCGTCGTACGGCCCGCAGTCGGCGCTGTTCGCGGAGATGTTCGACGCGCGGTTCCGCTACAGCGGCGCCTCGTTCTCCTACGCGATCGGCGCGGTGCTCGGCGGCGGGTTCGCGCCACTGATCGCCACGGCGCTGCAGACGTCGACGGGCACATCGCTGTCGGTGTCGGCCTACATGGTGGCCGTGGCCATCGTCAGCCTGATCGCCGTGATCTTCATCCGCGAGACCCGACGGGTGCGCCGGTAGCGGCGTCCTTCGCGGGCCGCTGGGCGGTCGCGAGCACGGAACCGGCGAGGATCAGCGCGAACGCCGCGACGATCGACGCGGTGAGCGGCTCACCGAGCACGACCACGCCGGCCGTGACCGCGACCGCCGGGTTCACGTAGGTGAACACCAGCGCCCGGGACGGCCCGACCTCGCGGATCAGCGCGAAGAACACGCAGAACGCGAGCGCCGTGCACACCAGCGCGAGGCCGGCGAGCGCGGCGAGCACGCGGGGCTCGGGCAGCGTCTGTGGCCAGGTCAGCGCGGCGGGGGCGGCGTAGACGAGCGCCGCCCCGCCGAGGCAGATCGCGGTCATGGGCAGCGAGGGCACGTCGGACAGGCGGCGGGCCGCGATGATCGGCGCGGTGGCGTAGCAGAGGGCGACGAGCAGCACCTCCGCGATCGCCCACGGGCTGCCGTCGCCCAGCGCCGGCCCGGCCAGCACGGCCACGCCCGCGATCCCGATCGCGAGGCCGGCCCAGCGGGCCAGGCCGAGCCGTTCCGCGTCGCCGGTGAACCGGCCGATCACCACCGCGAGGATGGGCGAGGCCGCGATGAGCAGGCCGGTCATCGAGCTGGTGATGTGCCGCTCGGCGTCCGACAGCAACGCCCACGGGATCATGATCTCGATGGTCGCGAACGCGAGCAGCGGCTTCCAGCGGTCCCGCAGCCACGTCGGCCGGCCCGCCCGCAGCGCGAGCGGCAGCAGGACCGCCGCCCCGACCGCGGTCCGCACGAACACGATCATCGGGACGGACACGCCCTCGACGGCGACCTTGATCATCAGATAGGGGATGCCCCAGAGCACCCCCATCGCGGCGAACAGCACCCATCCCCGCCGGCTCACCGGCCGCACCTCCGATCCGATCCCCCCAGCAGCCTTCGCAGGCCACGCTACGGCCCCGGGCGGCCCCGGATAAGGACCGGTTCCCGCCCGATCAGGAGAGCCACTCGGCCTGCTGCGGCGCGATGGTCTCCCGGCCGAGGACGGCGCCGGCGGGCAGGCCGTCCACCGCGATCTCGGTGAACCCCATCCGGTCGTAGAAGGCCCGGGCGCGGGTGTTGGCCGGGTCCATCTGCAGGTGCACCCGCGCCACCCCCATCTCACCGAGCGCCCGCAGGAACCGGGTCATCAGGGCGCGGCCGTGCCCGACGCCCTGGTAGGCGGGCAGCAGGTCGATGTGCAGGTGGGCCGGGTGGTCCTCCACCACGGGCAGGAGCATCCGCTCCGGGGTGTGCAGCCGGCGCCGGAGCCACTCGAGCTGCGTGGTGGGCGGGTCGGGAGGGGGTGGGTAGCGCTCGGCGAGCGGCGGCAGCCACTCCTCGCGGAACCACTTCACGAACGACGCCGTGTCGGCGGTGCCGAGGATGTACCCGACGGCCCGCCCGCCGTCGTCCAGCACGAACGCGAGCTCCGGTTCGTGGTCGACGTAGGGCAGCGCGAAGACGTTCGCAAGCAGCTCCGGGTCGGGCCACCGCCGCCGCGAGTCGCCGCCGGCGTCCCCGGTGAGGATGCAGATCTCGGCGACCGCGGCGCGATCCCCCGGCCGGTACGGGCGGATCACGGGCACGGCGCCACCGTATCCGCCCGCACCGGGCCGTCAGGCGGGGGTGGTGAAGCGGTGGGCCTCGACGATCACCTCGGCGAGCCGGCCGACCGCGGCCTCGAAGATCGCCTTGCCGTGCTCGGCGGTCGCCCCGGTCGGGTCGCCCACGTGCCCGTCGGGCCCGAAGTCGGCGCTCGTCCAACCGAACGACACCGGCTTGCCGAACCCGATGTGCTGGTACTCCCGCAGCCCTTCGGGCACGTTGCGCCGCGCGTGCTCCATGTGCACGAGCTCGGGGCGCAGGTGCAGCATCAGCGAGGTCTCGCCGTGGCCGCCGTGCACGCCCATCCCGTACTCGTGCTCCGCGGACGTGCGCCCGCCCTGGTCGGCGGGCACCGACAGGTGCGCGAAGAACGTCCGCAGCCCGAACTTGATGCGGATCTCCCGGCACGCCACCTGGCCCAGCGCCGAGTTGCCGCCGTGGCCGTTGACGAACAGCAGCCGGGTGATGCCCGACGTGGACAGCGACCGTCCGATGTCGACGAGGGTGCGCATCAGCGTGTCCCAGGACAGCCAGACGGTGCCCGCCGACCAGTGGTGCTCGTCGGACTTGGTGTAGGCGAGCCCGGGCAGCAGGACGACGGGCGCGCTGCCCGCCTCGGCGACCGCCCGCACCGCGGCCTCCGCCGCCTCGGTGGCGGTGACGTAGTCGGTGGAGACCGGCAGGTGCGGACCGTGCTGCTCGATCGCGCCGAGCGGGAGAACCGCGACGGTGTCGGCGGGCAGCGCCGCGATCTGCGGGGCGGTGAGGTCGGTGAAGCGCGGGACCATCACCGCACCCCGATGTTCACGCGGGTGTCCACGGGCGGGGTGGCCGTGAGCTTGCCCGGGTTGAGCAGGCCCTTCGGGTCGGTCACCCGCGCGGTCTCGATGGCGAGCTCGACGTTGCGGTCGACGTACCACTGGTGCGGGGAGTGGACCCCCACCCCGATCGCCTCCAGCTTCGGGATGCCGGCGAGCACGGCCTCCTCCCCCCGGTACTCGGCGACGATCATCGCGCCCGGTCCGTGGCCGAACAGCTCCAGGTGCAGGTGCACCGGTCCGTCGTACACCGCGCGCACGGCGTCCGGGTCGTCCCAGATCGGGGTGCCGCCGGACTCCATGTGGAAGTAGGTCCGATCCGGGTTGCCGCGCTGGAAGAACCAGACCGGGTGGTTGTACGACATGCCGGAGAGCCGGTCGGTCTCGGCGTAGTCGGTGAGCGTGGCGACGTGCTCGCCGCCCGCGGCCATGCGCGCGGCCACCTCGTCCGCCGTGGACGCCTCGGCGATCACCCGCAGGCTGTAGCGGGTGGGGTCGAGGTCGATCGGCGCCGTGAGCGTCGGCACGAGCGCGGGCTCGTCGGCCGAGGCCAGCCGCGGCAGCTGCGGGAGGTCCAGCAGCGAGCGGTGCACCGCCACCAGGTCGGCGTACGAGGCGAAGCTGCCGTAGACGGCCACCCAGTCCCGCGCCGGGTCGGTGCGGATCTCGACCTCGACGAGGATGCCGGTGACGCCGTAGGTGTGGATGTAGGGCGTGAGCTCGGCGCCGCTGACCCGCTGCATGGTGCCGCTGCCGTCCATGTGCGCGACCAGCGCCGAGACGACGAAGCCGTCGGTGGTGGTGCGGTGCTCGATGGTGCCGGTGCCCGCGCTGCCGCCGCCGATGAACCCGCCGACCGTGGAGCTCTTGGTGGACGGGAACATCCAGATGTCCCGGCCGGCCGCCCGGCCCACCCGGTCGATCGCGGTCATCCGCGCCCCGGCGCCCGCGGTGATGGTGCCGCTCGGGTTCACCGTGATCGAGTCGAGGCCGCGCAGGTCGAGCAGGATCCCGCCGTCGAACGGGGTGGCCTGCCCGTAGTTGCCGGTGCCCGCGCCGCGCGGGGTGATCGGGACGTCGTGGTCGAACGCCACCTTCAGCACCTGCGGCACGTCCTCGGGCCGCGTGGGCCGCACGACGGCGTCGGCGACGTAGCGGCCCGGCGGCACCTTCTCCTGCAGCACGGGCGACATGCGCGACCAGTCCGAGGAGACCTTGACCAGCAGGGCCGGGTCGGTGGACACGGTGCCGGCGCCGAGACGTTCGATCTCGGCGACGGCCGCCGCGGTGCGGTCCGCGACCGTCACGGAGCCTCCATCCTGATGTTCGGGTCGATGAACTCGTTGGTGTAGAGGCTCTCCGCGTCGGGCACCGAGGTGATCGTGCCCTGCGACTGCAGGATCGGCCCGAACGTGGACACGATCTCCTGCATGCGGGCGGGGTCGAACTGCCCGAAGACGCCCGACGCCGGGTCGTTCACCACGAAGCCCTGCTCGACCTGGGCCCTCGCCGAGAACTCCGCGACGCCCTCGGAGTAGGTCCAGCCGGTCTGGTAGGCCTCGACGAGCTCGACGATCAGGCGGTTGGTCGGGCCGGGGTTCGCCAGGTAGTCGATCTGCGACTGCTGCAGGATCGGCACCAGCTTCTGCAGGCACGGGCGCAGCTCGTCGAGCTTGTCGGCGCGCACCGCGAGCGGCTCGGGGTAGATCGAGTAGCCGTGGTTCGCGAGCGGCTCGTAGCCGACCGGGCGGGCCCACTCGCCGATCTCGTTCTGGTAGACGTACGGCTCGGCGGTCGCGAAGCCCTGCTGCAGGATGGACGGGTCGGACACGAACCGCGCGGGCGTGCCCTCGTAGCTGGTGTCGACCTGCTCCTGCGTGATGATGCCCCGGCTCACCAGCAGCGCCGGGATCACGTCGCCCGCCGTGACGACCGGGACGCCGGTGGCGCCGATCTCGCGGATCGTGGTCATCCCCGGGTGGCTCTCCGGGTCCCACATGAGGATCTGCGGACTCACGGTCATCTGCGAGACCACGGCGACGGTCGGCTGGTCGGCCGCGGCCGCGATCGCCGCGTCGCTGTTGACGGCGCCGAGCGTGATCGCGTCGTCGAGGTACATGAGGGCGGGCACCGGCTGGAAGCCGACGTTGGGCCCGCCGGGACGCACCTCGACGTCGACCCCGGTGTCGACGCCCTGCGCGACCAACGACCCGGTGACCGTCTTCGCGCTCGTGTCGATCGTGTAGTCGGGACCGACGAGCGAGTACATCGAGCCGTGCTCGGCCTCGGGCTGCCAGTCCTGCTGCAGCACCACGGTGGCCGGGCAGACGTCGCTCAGGTCGAGCGGACTCCCCGCCTCGGCCGGTGGGGCGGCCGGCCCGGCGGGGGCGCCCGTCTCGTCCGCGCCGCCGCACGCGGACAGGAGGAGCGCGACGGCGAACGCCGTCGCGGCGAGGGGAGCGGACGTGCGGTTCATGGGGAGCTCCAGTGGTGGGACGGGGGTTTCAGCGGGCCACTCGGCCGTACCAGCGCCCGACCACGGCGCGGTCGAGCACGGCGAAGATCGTGAAGATCACGACACCGAAGAGGGCGGTGAGCGTGACCGAGGTGAGCAGCGCCTCCATCTGCAGGCGCTGGGTGTAGACGCGCAGGAGGCCGCCGATGCCGGGGGCGCCCTGCTGGAAGAAGTAGTCGCCGACGATCGCGCCGATCACCGAGAGGCCCGCCGCGTTGCGCAGGCCGGTGAAGATCGACGGCACGGCGGCGGGGAACTGCAGCTTCATCAGCCGCTGCCACCGGGTGGCCTTGTTGAGCGTGAACAGGTCGTGCGCCGCGGCGCTCGCCGACTGCAGCCCGAACAGCGTGTTGGCGATCATCGGGAACAGGGCGATGATCACGCAGACCGCGACCCTGGCCAGGAACGAGTACCCGAGCCAGATCCCGATCAGCGGCACCAGCGCGAGGATCGGGATGGTCTGCAGGATCACCGCGTACGGGTAGAGGATCTTCTCCGCCCACGACCACTGCGACATCACCACGGCGTAGGCGATACCGAGCACGACGGCGATCACGAGCCCGACCAGCGCCACCGCGAAGCTGCGGCCCAGGGCCTCCATCATCGGCGCCATCAGCTGGGGGTTGGAGAACACGCCCCCGTACACCTCGTGCGGCGGCGGGAGGAGGAAGCGCTGGCGCGCGGGCAGCACCAGGTAGGTGACCGCGTACCAGGCGGCCAGGAAGCCCACCAGCGCGCCGACGATCGGGGCGGCGCGGCGCAGGAGGGCGCCCGCGCCCGCGCGCGGCTGCTCCGCCGCCTGCGGTGCGGGCGTCTCGACGCGGCTCCCGACGGTGGTCACGAGTGCTCCCCCAAGGCGGCCGACACGCGGCCGGTGAGCTCGCCGAACTCGGGCGTGTGCCGCAGCTCGGGTGGGCGCGGGTAGTCCCACGGCACCGGGATCTCGGCCACGATCCGGCCCGGTCGTCCGCTCATCACCAGCACCCGCGTGGACAGGTAGACCGCCTCCGACACCGAGTGCGTGATGAACAGGCCGGCGAACCGCTCCTGCCGGAAGATCCGCTGCAGCTCGGTCTGCATCTGGAGGCGGGTGATCTCGTCGAGCGCGCCGAACGGCTCGTCGAAGAGGGCGAGGTCGGGCTCGGCGACGAGCGCCCTGGCGAGCGACACGCGCATCCGCATGCCGCCCGAGAGCTGCCGCGGGTGCTGCCGCTCGAACCCGGAGAGCCCCACGAGGTCGAGCGCGGCGCGGGCCCGCTCCCGCCGCTCCTCCCGCGGGACGCCCCGCAGCTCGCCGACCAGCTCGACGTTGCGCAGGGCGGTGCGCCACTCCAGCAGGGTGGCGTCCTGGAAGACATAGCTCGTGGCCCGGGCGGACACCTCGACCGTGCCGCTGGTGGCGGTCTCCAGCCCGGACGCGAGCCGAAGCAGCGTGGACTTGCCGCAGCCGGACGGCCCGACGACGGTGACGAACTCACCCGGGGAGATGGACAGGCTCACGTCGGTGAGCGCGACGGTGCCGGTCGGGAACCGTTTGGTCACCCCGGCGAGTGCGAGCGTGTGCGTGCGCTCGGCGATTTCGGTGGTCACATTCCTCACCTCACATCGGTGAGCGGCTGCGGGGCAAGATCCGGCGTGGCCGGGTTCGGCAGGTCGAGCGCGCGGGCGACCCGCGTGTCGGCGACGACACGGCCCGCCGACACCACCACCCGGGCCCCGACCGCCCCGGCCAGGACGTCGCCGAGGTCCACGTCCGGCACGAGCACGAGGTCGGCGACGGCGCCGGGCGCGGTGCCGGCGGGCGGCAGGCCCAGCACGGTGCGCGCCCCGGTGGTGACCGCGGCGAGCGCCTCGAGCGGGCGCAGGTGCGCGGCCGTCATGAGCAGCGACGTGGTCTCGAACGGGTCGGCGCGGCCCGCCGGGTTGAACGGGTCGCGCAGGTTGTCCCCACCGGCGGCCAGCGGGATGCCCGCGTCGAGGATCTGCCGGACCGCGGCGATGCCGCGCGGTGCGGCGTGCGTGGCGTCCCTGCCCTGCAGGTAGAGGTTCGTGATCGGCAGCGTGACGATGCCGAGGCCGGCCCGGGCGGCGACGTCGAGCACCCGCGCCAGCCGGTCCGGCGGCAGCATGCCGAGGCGCACGCAGTGGCTCGCGGTGACCCGCTGCTGCAGCCCGCGGGCCAGCACCTGCTCGGCGAGGTCGACGATGTCGAGCCCCGCGTCCGACGGCGGCAGCCCGGTCTGCTCGTCGGCGTGCAGGTCCACCGGCAGGCCGAGGCGCTCGGCGAGGTCGAGCATGCGGGAGGTCTCGGCGCGCGGGTCGGACGCGATGTGCGGGCAGCCGCCGATCACGTCGACCCCGCGCGCGGCGACGTCGGCGAGGACGGAGTCGGGGGTCTGGTGCCCGGCGAGCATGCAGACCTGCAGCGTGACCCGCCCTCGCAGCCGTTCGCGCAGCTCGACCAGCGCCTCGACCCCGCGCGCCGGGTCGCCGGTGGTGGGGACGTCGACGTGCGTGCGGATCGTGGTGATCCCGTTCGCGGCGTAGCGGCGAACGGCGACCAGCGCGCGTTCGGCGATGTCGGCGCCGTCGATGTCGGCCACCAGCGCCCGCCACTGCGCGATCGCCGCGCCGAGGTCGTTGCCGGTGTCGGCGGGGATGCGCGGCGCCGTGAGCGCCTTGTCGAGGTGGGCGTGCGGCTCGACCGCCGAGGGCAGGACGCGCCAGCCCGTGGCGTCGAGGTCCACGCCCGGCTCACCGTCCGGCGCCGGTCCGGAGGCGATCTGGGCGCCCGAGATCCGCAGGTCGGCGACCATGCCGTTGAGCAACCGGGCACCGCGGATGGAGCGCAGCCGCACGCCGGAGAGCCGAGCGGAATCGTCCGGCGCCCCGATCGAGCGGACCCGTTCCCCGTCGATAGTTTCCTCCTTGACCGGGTTCTACCTGCAGTTTATTGATGAGGTCAACATTCGGAGACGTTATGGAGCCCATGTTTCGCCGACGTTGCCGCCTCCGCGCGGCTGTGTGAAATCGATGCCGACCACCAGTGCGGCCCAGCGCCAGGCCGACGCCCGCCTCGGCCGGGCGATCCGCGCGGCGCGCCACGAACGCGGGATGACCCTCGCCCAGGTCGCGGCGCAGGCCGGGCTCTCGCAGCCGTTCCTGTCCCAGCTGGAGCTCGGGCGCACCCGCCCGTCCATGCGCTCGCTCTACCGGATCGCGACCGCGCTCGGTACCACCCAGCAGGCGCTTCTCGGCCGGGCCGCGAGCCCGGCCGCGGCCGAGCCCGTGCGCGCCGACGACGCCGCGCTCGTCGAGGTCGAGGCGGGCGGCGCGCGGCTGCTGCTGCACGACCCGGAGGGCGCCGACGTCACCGAGTTCGTCGGCTCCCCGCAGGAGTTCGGGGAGTTCTTCCGGCACGGGCGGCGCGAGCTGCTGTACGTCGCCCGCGGCACCGTCGAGCTGGAGCTGCGCGAGCACGGCACCAGCCGGTTCACCACGCTCAACGCCAGGGACTCGATCACCTACCCTGGCCGCGTGGATCACCGGTTCCGCCAGGTCGGCCCGGAGACGTGCGTCGTCGTGCTGGTGCACACGGGGCCGCCCGATGACTGAGCAGCTCTCCGGCGATCCGCTCGCCCTCCTGGCCCGGTGGTTCGAGGCGGGCGACCACCGCACGATGACGTTCGCGACGGCCGACGCCGACGGCGTCCCGCACGCCCGCACCGTGCTCGTCACCGGCGTCGGCCCCGCGGGCGTGCGCTTCCACTCCTCCACGCCCACCACGAAGACCCGCGACATCGCCGCCAACCCCCGCGCCACGGGCGTCTTCCACTGGCCGTCGCTCGGGCGGCAGGTCGTGGTGGAGGGGCGGGCCGGCGAGCTCGACGCCGAGACCTCCCGCGCGGGCTACCTCGCCCAGCCGCGGCGGCTGCAGCTCATCGCGTGGGCCTACCACGCGCTGCTCCCCCGGCTCGAGCCGCCGCACCACGCGGTCGCCCCCGGCGCGGTCGAGGCGGCGTTCGACGCGGCGGCCGCCGACCCGGCGTCCGCGGAGCCGCCGCCGAGCTGGACGACGATCCTCCTCGAGCCGGAGCGCATCGACTTCTGGCAGGCGGGCACGGAGACCACCACGTCGACGAAGACCCGGTTCGTGCGGGACGGCGACGGCTGGCGCCACTTCCCGGCGCTGCCCTGACCCCACCCGGCTCGAACGGGTGGGGGCGGGCCCGGGGGCGCGGTCAGACGCCGGGGGCGGGGCGGCGGGCGAGGAGGGCACGCAGGTCCGCGGCCACCTCGTGCTCCGGGCGGCGCACCAGCTCCCCGTCCCGCACGACCACCCGGCCCGCCACCACCACGTGCCGCGGCCGCCGCCCCGGGGCGGCCCACAGCAGGCCGGCGAGGGGGTCGGCGACGCCCGCGTCGGCGACGCCGGTCACGTCCCAGCAGACGAGGTCGGCCGCGCAGCCCGGGTCGAGCCGGCCCAGCTCGGGGCGGCCCAGCCCGGTGGCCGAGCCCGCGGTCGCCCAGGTCAGCACCTCGCGGGCGGCCACGGGGCGGCCGACGAGCGGGGCCACCTGCATGGCGAGGCGGGCGTCGGCGAGCAGGTGACCGGCGTCGTTGCTGCCGCCGCCGCTCGTACCGAGCCCGACCGCCACGCCCGCGTCCGACAGCGCGGCCATCGGCGCGACCCCCCACCCCATCGGCAGGTCGCAGCCGGGCGCATGGGTGGCCGTCACACCGGCCGCCGCGACGCGGGCGATCTCGGCGTCCGTGACGCCGCACAGGTGCGCGACCGTGACGTCGGGGGCGAGCCAGCCCCACTCGTCGAGCAGGTCGAGGGGGCGGCGGCCGTAGCGCTGCTCGGCGACCTCGACGTCGACCTGCTCGTTCGCCTGGGTCCGCCGCCGCAGCCCGTGCCGCCGGGCGACCTCGGCGAGCAGCCGGAACGTCTCCTCCCCGTCGCTGTGCACGCCCGCGGGACCCACCGCGACCTGCACCATCCCGGTCGGGTCGCCGCCGAGCGCCGTCGCGATCGCGTCGGCGGAGGCCGCCGCCTCCTGGGGGTCGTCGCGGGCGCTGCCGCGCACGAACACCAGCCGCGCCCCCACCTCCCCCGCGGCGGCGGCCACCGCGCGGGCGATGCCCACCCCGTCGCCGGGGGGCCAGGTGAGGTGGTGGTCGGCCACGGTCGTCACGCCGCACAGCAGCGCCTCGGCCAGCCCGGCCGCGGCGGCGGCGTGCGCCAGCTCGTCGTCGACGCCCACCGCGGCGTAGGCGGCGGCCATCCGCGGGAGCCACTCGCGCATCGGCACGCCGCGGGTGCCCGGCAGCGTCCGGAACGCGGTCTGCAGCAGGTGGTGGTGGGCGTTCACGAGCCCGGGGGTGACGACGCACCCGGAGGCGTCGAGCACCTCGCCCCCGTCGACGGGCCCGGCCGCCACGCGCCCGTCCGGGCCGCAGGCGACCTCACCCCCCGGGATCTCGGCGCTCCCCGTCCACACCAGCTCGGCACCCCGCACGATCAGCACGGGCGCAAGTTCTACCGAACCTCCTGCGAGTTCAGGAAAGCCACATTCACGAACCTGGGCTTCAGGAAAGCCACATTCCTGAACTCACTCGGTGCCGTCGTCGCCCGGCGCACCGCGGCCGAGCCCGGCGAGGACGTCGAGGGCGGCGGCGAGCGCGTCGAGCGGCGGCGTCGCCAGCGCCAGCCGGACCGCGCTCGGCGCGTGGCCCGCGCCCGCGGCGTACGACGCGGCGGGGGTCACCGCGATCCCGCGGCGCGCCGCGGCGGCGACGAACGTCTCCGCCCGCCACGGCGGCGGCAGCTCCCACCAGCAGTGGTAGGCCGCCGGGTCGGCGCGCACGATGAACCCGGCCAGCCGCTCGGCCGCCAGCGCCTGCCGCCGCGCCGCGTCGGCCCGCTTGGCCTGCTGGATCCGCGCCACCACGCCCTCGGCCATCCACCGCGTGGCCGCCTCGACCGCGAAGGACTGGGCCGCCCACCCGCCGGCCTGGATCGACGCGCGCACCCGCTGGTGGCGGGCGGGCGGCGGCACGAGGAAGCCCAGCGAGCAGCCGGGCGCCACGCGCTTGGACAGGCTGTCCACCACGACCGTGTGCTCCGGCGCGTACGCCGCGAGCGGCGGCGGGTCGTCGCGGAGGAACGAGTAGATGCGGTCCTCGATCGCCGGGACGTCGAGCTCGGTGAGCACGGCGGCGAGCTCGCGGCGGCGCGTGACCGGCATGGTGACGCCGAGGGGGTTGTGCAGCGTCGGCTGCACGAACACCGCGTCGAGCCGGCCCGCGGCGCGCACCCCGTCCGGTTGCAGGCCGTCGCCGTCGACCGGGAGCGGCACCACCTCGACGCCGAGCCGCGCCGCGATCGTGCGCGCCACCGGGAAGGTGAGCGTCTCCACCCCGAGCCGGCCGCCGGCGGGCACGAGCGCGCCGATGGCCGCCGCGATGGCCTGCCGCCCGTTGGCCGCGAAGAGCAGCTGCTCCGGCTGCGGGGTCCAACCCGGGCAGGCGAGCAGCGCCGCGGCCGCCTCCCGGGCGGCCGCCGTCCCCGCGGCGCGGCCCGGCGCGAGCCCGGCCCGCAGGCCGTCCGGGCGCAGCAGCCCGGCGAGCGCGGGCGCGAGCAGCTCGTCCTGCCCGTCGAGGATCGGGAAGTTCAGCTCGAGGTCGACCACGCCGGGGCGCTGCTCGGCGAGGGCGGGCCCGGGCGGCGGGGGCGCGGCGCGCACGAACGTCCCGCGGCCCACCTCGCCGGTGACCAGCCCGCGCCGCGCGAGCTCGGCGTAGACCCGCGACGCGGTGGACACGGCGATGCCGCGGTCGCGCGCGAACCGTCGCTGGGTGGGCAGCCGGTCGCCCGCCCGGAGCCGGCCCGCCCTGATGTCCGCGGCCACGGCGTCGGCCAGCGCCCGGTAGTCGTCCACGATTGCTCCGAGGTCATTGTCGGTATTGCTTCGCTGCTTTGTACCGATCAGACTCGGATCGGTCAATGCCAGGAGGACCGACAGATGCGCACGATCACGCTGGGGCACACCGTTCTCGCCTACACCGACGCCGGCCCGGACAACGGCACGCCGCTGCTCTTCGTGCACGGCCACCCGTTCGACCGGTCGATGTGGGAACCGCAGCTGTCCCGCTTCTCCACCGAGCGGCGCGTGATCGTGCCCGACCTGCACGGGTACGGGGCGAGCCGCGGCGCGGTGCCCGCGTGGTCGGCGTTCGCCGACGACCTCGCCGGACTCCTGGACGGCCTGCGCGTACCCCGTGCGGTCGTCGTCGGCCTGTCGATGGGCGGGCAGATCGCGCTGGAGCTGTGGGCGCGCCACCCGGAGCGGGTCGCGGGCCTCCTGCTCGCCGACACCACCGCGGCCGGCGAGACGCCGGCCTCCCGCGCCGCCCGCCTCGACCAGGCGCACCGCCTGGTCAGCGACGGCATGGACCCGTACGCCGTCGAGAACCTCTACCTGATGGTCTCGCCGGACGCGCCGCCCGCCGTGGCCGAGCACGTCCTGGAGATGATGCGTTCGGCCGACCCCGTCGGCGCCGCGGCCGCCCAGCGCGCCCGCGCGGACCGCCCCGACCGGCGGGCCGACCTCGCCCGCGTCGGCGTGCCGACCGTGGTCGTGGTCGGCAACGACGACTCCTTCACCCCGGTCGCGGACGCGAAGGAGATCGCCGAGGGCGTGCCGGGCGCGGAGCTGGTGGTGGTGGCGAACGCCGCGCACATGCCCAACCTCGAGCGCCCCGACGACTTCAACGCCGCGCTGCAGCGCCTGCTCGACCGGGTGCCCGATTGATTCGACCGATTGATCCGAGACATTGCTCCGAGCACCCGATCGTCTCGATCTTCGCCGAATCGGCCCACCAGAGCCGGTGCCGCTGGCAGCATCCGGCCCGTGACCGCTGCGCTCGGCTCCCGCGTCAGTTCGATGCACGTCTTCTGCGGCGTGCTGCTGACCGCGATCCTCGCGCGGCCGCTGCTCGTCGACGCGCTCTCGGTGCCCGTGCTGCAGACCGCGGCCACGGTGTTCGTCGCGATCTGCGTGCAGGCCCTGCCGTTCCTCGTGCTCGGGGTGCTGCTGTCCGGGGCGATCGCCGCGTTCGTCTCGCCCGCGGTGCTGCGCCGGGTGCTGCCCGCGCGGCCCGCCGCGGCCGTCCCGGTGGCCGGCGCCGCCGGGCTCGTGCTCCCGGGATGCGAGTGCGCGTCGGTTCCGGTGGCGCGCCGGCTCATCGGGCAGGGCGTCCCGGACGCCGCGGCGCTGGCGTTCCTGCTCGCCGCGCCCGCGGTCAACCCGGTCGTGCTGGTCGCCACGGCCGTCGCCTTCCCCGGCGAGCCCCGGATGGTGCTGGCGCGGGCCGTCGGCTCGCTCGCCACCGCCTGCGTGACGGGGTGGCTGTGGCAGCGGCTCGGCCGGGCGGAGTGGATCGCCCGGCGGGCAGCGGCCGCCCACGCCGTGAACGGCGGCCGGTGGGCCGTGCTCGCCGAGACCGCGCGCCACGACCTGGTCTCCGCGGGCGGGTTCCTCGTCATCGGGGCGGCCGCCGCCGCGGCGCTGGCGGTGCTCGTGCCCCCGGCGTGGACGGAGGCGCTCGCCGGGCAGCTGCTGCTCGCCGTGCTGGTCATGGCCCTGCTGGCGGTGGTTCTCGCCCTGTGCAGCGAGGCGGACGCGTTCGTGGCCGCGTCGCTCACCACGCTCCCGCTGCTGCCGCGGCTGGTGTTCCTCGTCGTCGGCCCGGCCGTCGACGTCAAGCTGATCGCGCTGCAGGCGGGCACGTTCGGCCGCGCGTTCGCCGCCCGCTTCGCGCCGCTCACGTTCGCCGTCGCCGTCGGCTGCGCGGTCGTCGCCGGGCTGGTGCTGCTGTGAGGCGCGACACCCAGCACGTCCTGCTCGTGCTCCTCGGCGGCGCGCTGCTGCGGATCGCCGCCGACGACACCTACCTGCGCTACGTCCGCCCGTCGCACCGGTGGCTGCTACTGACCGCGGGCGCCGTGATCGTGGGGCTGGCGGTGGTGGCGCTGCTGCGCGACCGCGCCGGCCCGCCCGCCCACGAGCACGCGGGCCACACGCCGTGGCTGCTGCTCGCGCCGGTCCTCGTGATCGCGCTGGTGGCCCCGCCCGCGCTCGGGGCGGACGCGGTGGGCCGCGCGGGCTCGGCCAACCCGGTGGTGGACGGCTCGGACGTGTTCGACCCGCTGCCGCCGGGCGGCCCGGCCGAGCTGCCGGTCGCCGAGTTCGTGCAGCGCGCGATCTTCGACGACGGCGGGTCGCTCGCCGGGCGCGAGGTCGTGCTCACCGGGTTCGTGGTGCGCCGCGGCGCGGCCGTCGAGCTCGCCCGGTTGACCATCGCCTGCTGCGCCGCGGACGCCCGCCCGCACCGCGTGCGGCTGGTCGGCGACCTCGACGACCCGGCCGCCGACACGTGGCTGCGGGTGCGCGGCGTCCTGCAGGAGGGCAGCGCGACCGCCGCGGCGGGCTACGTCCCGGCGCTCTCCGTCACGTCCGCGCGGGCGATCCCGCCGCCGCCCGATCCGTACGAGTACTGAACTCGGACCGCCAGATCCGGCTGCGCAGGTCGATGCCCCTGATCACCTGGATGCGCCACGCGTGAGGCGCAGCACGGCGAGCTGCGGGTCCTCCGGGGAACGCCAGAAGGCGCCCAGGTCGTAGCCCGCCCCGGTCGGGCTGGTCCGGCGGTACAGCTGCCAGACGCGGCGCTTGTCGGCTGGGATCTCGGTCCACTCCGCGACGGCGTCGACGGCGACCGAGTTGTTGCCGGGCGCGAGTAGGAGAAGTTCGCGTGCGGGTTGCCGGCGAGGTGGGCCAGCTTCACCGGGGTCGGGAACGTGGCGAGCCAGCCGAGCGGGGCGCCGTCCACCACCTCCCACACCGGGATCAGCACCCGGGTCCGCGGGCGGTGGCGGGCGTCGACGGTGACCATCGTCGCGTACCCGATCGCCCCGACGTAGGCGTCGAACTCTTCTCCGATCGCGGCGAAGTCGGGCACCCGTGTCGTCATGCTCGCGAGCCTCGCCGACCCCGCCCGTGCCCGGGAGAAGGCACTTTCGAGGGGGGTCGGTCACCGCTGGGGAACCGACTCCGGCTCCCGCGCGCGGACCCGCCGCACGATCAGCACGACCAGCCCCACGGCGAGCAGCGCGAGCACCACGTAGCTGACCGGGCCGATGGCGCCCTCCACCTGCGACCAGTTCTCCCCCAGCACCCAGCCGACCGCGATGAACGCGGCGTTCCAGACCCCGCTGCCGATCGTGGTGAGCGTGAGGAAGCGTGGCAGCGGCATCCCCGCGATCCCGGCCGGGATCGACACCACGCTGCGCAGGAACGGAACGCAGCGGCCCAGCAGCACGACCTTGCCGCCGTGCCGCTCGAACACCCGCTCCCCGCGGTCGAGGTCCTTCTGGCTCACGAACACGAACCAGCGGTGGCCGGCGAGCCGGTGCAGCCGGTCGTAGCCCAGCCACGCGCCGAGCCCGTAGAGCAGCAGCGCGCCGAGCACCGACCCGGCCGTGGCCGCGGGCCAGACGGCGACGACGTTGAGCGCGCCGGTGCGGGCCCGGAAGCCCGCCAGCGGCAGGATCACCTCGGACGGGATCGGCGGAACGATGTTCTCGAGCAGGATGAGCAGCCCCACACCCGCTGCTCCGAGCCCGTCGACGATCGAGAACACCCACTCCGCCACGCCTCCAGGGTGCCCGAGGTGTCCGGTTCCGACACCGATCGGCGCGGCGACGGTGCTCACCACGCGGCGGCGGAGGCGCCCGCAACGGGTGATCCGGGCCCACGGGACGCCCCCGGCCGGGCGGGTACCTCGTCCTTCGTGAACGCGCGGACGCTCGGCGTCGAGGAGGAGTTCCTGCTGGTCGACCCGGACACGGGGCGGCCACGGGCCGTCGGGCAGGCGGTGCTCGCCGCCTCCGCCGACCGCGAGCTCGCCGGGGAGCTGCAGCAGGAACAGGTGGAGACCGCCACGAAGCCCTGCCACACGCTCGACGAGCTGTCGGCGCAGATCCGCGCGGCGCGCTCCGCGGCCGCCGCGGCCGCCGCCGACGCCGGAGCCGCGCTCGTCCCGCTCGGGACCTCCCCGCTCGCGGTGGAGCCGACGATCACGCCGTCCCGGCGCTACGCGGAGATGGCGCGCCGGTTCGGGCTCACCGTCGCCGAGGGGCTCACCTGCGGCTGCCACGTGCACGTCGCGGTCGACTCGCCGGACGAGGGGGTCGCCGTGCTCGACCGGATCCGGCCATGGCTCGCGCCGCTGCTCGCGCTGTCGGTCAACTCCCCGTTCTGGAACGGCGAGGACTCCGGCTACCGCAGCTTCCGCACGCAGGTCTGGCAACGCTGGCCGGTGGCGGGCCCGTACGCGCGGTTCGGGTCCGCGGCGGCCTACCGGGAGTTCGTCGACACCGCCCTCGCCACCGACACCCTGCTCGACGAGGGCATGGTCTACCTCGCGGCCCGGCTGGCGCGGAACCTCCCGACGGTCGAGGTGCGCGTCGCCGACGTGTGCCTGGAGCCGGACGATGCCGTGCTCGTGGCCGGGCTGGTCCGGGCGCTCGTGCAGACCGCGGCCGACGCCGCCGCGCGCGGCACCGAACCCGACCCCGTGCGCACCGAGGTGCTCCAGCTCGCCGAGTGGCGCGCCAGCCGCTGGGGCACGGAGGCCGAGCTGCTGGACCCGCGCACGTGGCGGCCGGCCCCGGCGCGCGGGGTGTTCGACGCGCTGGTCGCGCATGTCGGCCCCGCCCTCGAGGACGCCGGCGACCTGCACGCGGTGCGCGAACTCGTCGACGCCGTGCTGCGCCGGGGCACCGGCGCCCGCCGGCAGCGCCACGCCCTGGCCAGGACGGGCGACCTCGGCGCCGTGGCCCTCGACGCGGTGCACCGGGCGCGGTAGCCACCCCGGAGGTTCCGACGAACGGCGCGCTCGTCGGAGTCGGAGGGGCTACGCCGCGGCGGCCGCCGCCCGGGCGCGCAGGCTCTGCGGCACCTCGAACCGCTTGCCGTACTTGCGCGCGAGCTCGTCGGCCCGCGCCACGAAGCCCGCCACCCCGCCGGGGTAGCCCTCGACGTACTGCACCACCCCGCCGGTCCAGGCCGGGAACCCGATGCCGAAGATCGAGCCGATGTTGGCGTCGGGCACCGAGGTGATCACGCCCTCGTCGAAGCACTTCTGCGTCTCGATCGCCTCGACGAACAGCATGCGCTCCGACAGCTCGCGCAGGTCGACGTCGTGGTTGGTGGCGCCGAGCTCGGTGCGCAGGCCTGGCCACAGCCGGGTGCGCTTGCCGTCGGCGTACTCGTAGAAGCCCGCGCCCGAGCTCTTGCCCTTGCGCCCGAACTCGTCGACCAACCGGTCGATGATCGCCTCGGCGGGGTGCGGCTCCCAGGTACCGCCCGCCGCCTCGACGGCCGCCTTCGACTCGTTGCGGATCTTCTGCGGGAGCGTGAGCGTCAGCTCGTCCATCAGCTGCAGCACCGGCGCCGGGTAGCCGGCCTGCGCGGAGGCCTGCTCGATGGTCTGCGGGTCGATGCCCTCGGCGAGCATCGCGACGCCCTCGTTGAGGAAGGTGCCGATCACCCGGCTGGTGAAGAACCCGCGGCTGTCGTTGACGACGATCGGGGTTTTCTTGATCGCGAGGGTGACGTCGAACGCCTTGGCGACCGACGCGTCCGACGTCCGCTCGCCGCGGATGATCTCCACGAGCGGCATCTTGTCGACCGGTGAGAAGAAGTGCAGGCCGATGAAGTCGCCCGGGCGGTCCACGCCCGCGGCGAGCTCGGTGATCGGCAGCGTGGAGGTGTTCGAGCACAGCAGGGCGTCCGGCTCGACGACCTTCATCGCCTCGCGGAACACCTCGTGCTTGAGCTGCATCGACTCGAACACGGCCTCGATGACCATGTCGCAGCCGGCGAGGTCGGCGTAGTCGGCGGTGGGCGTGATCCGCGCGAGCAGCGCGTCGCCGGCCTCCTGCGTGGTCTTCCCGCGCTGGACGCCCTTGGCGACGAGGCCCTCGGAGTAGGCCTTGCCCTTCTGGGCCGCCTCCAGTGACACGTCCTTGAGCACGACCTGCCAGCCGGCGAGCGCGCACACGTAGGCGATGCCCGCGCCCATCATCCCGGCGCCGAGCACCGCGACCTTGGTGGGCTGCCACGGCTCGTACCCGTCGGGCCGCGACCGGCCGCCGTTGATGGCCTGCAGGTCGTAGAAGAACGCCTTGGTCATGTTCTTCGACGTCTGCCCGACCACCAGCTCGGTGAAGTAGCGGGCCTCGATCCGGAACGCGGTGTCGACGTCGACCTGCGTGCTCTCGACGGCCGCGGCGAGGATGTTGCGCGGCGCGGGCAGCGGGGCGCCCTTGAGCTGCTTGCGCAGGTTCGCCGGGAACGCGGGCAGGATGGACGCGAGCTTCGGCGACGACGGCGTGCCGCCGGGGATCTTGTAGCCCGGCTCGTCCCACGGCTGGCGCGACTCGGGGTGGGCGGCGATCCAGGCGCGGGCCTTGGCGAGCATCTCCTCCTGGCTGGTCGCCAGCTCGTCCAGGATGCCGATCTCCAGCGCCTTGGCGGGCTTGTGCCGCTGCCCCTGCACCAGCACGTTCATCACGGCGTTCGCGATGCCGAGCATCCGCACCGTGCGCACGACCCCGCCGCCGCCCGGCAGCAGGCCGAGCGTCACCTCGGGCAGGCCGTAGACCACGCCCTTGGCGTCCAGCCCGATGCGGTGGTGGCAGGCGAGCCCGATCTCGAGGCCACCGCCGAGCGCGGTGCCGTTCATGGCGGCCACCACCGGCTTGCCCAGCGTCTCCAGCTTGCGCAGCTGCTTTTTCACGGTCATGGACTTCTCCATGACCGCCGCCGCGTCGTCCGGGGTCGCCCTGCTGAGGGAGTCGAGGTCGCCGCCTGCGAAGAACGTCTTCTTCGCGGAGGTGATGATCACGCCGGCGATGGCGTCCTTGTCGGCCGCCAGCGCGTCGACGCACTCGCCCATCGCCTCGAGGTAGCGGTCGTTCATCGTGTTGGCGCTGCGGCCGGGGTCGTCGAGGGTGACGACGACGATGCCGTCCTCGCCCTTCTCCCAGCGGACGGCCTTCTGCTGCTCGGTCACGATTCGAGGTCCCTTCGTGTTCCGTTGGCGGCGTGGCCGCCGGGAGAGCACGCAGCCGGCGCCGCTACCTGCACCGCTACGCAAAGCACGTCTGGAATGGAGGTCAGGAAAGGCGCTCGACGACGGTTGCGATCCCCATGCCGCCGCCGACGCAGAGCGTGGCGACGCCGAAGCGCTGGTCGCGGCGCTCGAGCTCGTCGACCAGGGTGCCGAGGATCATGGCGCCGGTGGCGCCGAGCGGGTGGCCCATGGCGATCGCGCCGCCGTTGACGTTGACCTTCTCGTGCGGCACGCCCATGTCCTTCATGAAGCGCAGCACGACGGCGGCGAAGGCCTCGTTCATCTCGAACAGGTCGATCTGGTCGACGGTCATCCCCGCCCGGGCGAGGGCCTTGCGGGTGGCCGGGGCCGGACCGGTGAGCATGATCGTCGGGTCGGAGCCGGACAGCGCGGTGGACACGATCCGGGCCCGCGGGGTGAGGCCTGCGGCCTTGCCCGCGGCCTCGGTGCCGATGAGCACGAGCGCGGCGCCGTCGACGATGCCGGACGAGTTGCCGGCGGTGTGCACGTGGTTGATCTTCTCGACCCAGTGGTAGCGCTGCAGCGCCACGGCGTCGAAGCCGCCCTGGTCGCCGATCATCTCGAAGGACGGCTGCAGCGCGCCGAGCGCCTCCATCGTGGTGTTCGCCCTGACGTGCTCGTCGCGGTCGAGCACCACGAGGCCGTTGCGGTCCTTGACCGGGACGACCGAGCGGGCGAAGTAGCCGTTCGCCCAGGCCTTCGCGGCGCGGGTCTGCGACTCCAGCGCGTAGGCGTCGACGTCCTCGCGGGTCCAGCCCTCGAGCGTCGCGATGAGGTCGGCGCCGATGCCCTGCGGCACGAAGCCGGTCTCGTAGGCGGTCTCCGGGTCCATCGCCCAGGCGCCGCCGTCGGAGCCCATCGGCACCCGCGACATGCTCTCGACTCCGCCGGCGAGCACGAAGTCGGCCATGCCCGCGCGCACCTGGTGGGCGGCGCTGTTGACCGCGTCGAGGCCCGAGGCGCAGAAGCGGTTGTGCTGGACGCCCGCGGTGGTCTCCGGGAGGCCGGCGAGGATCGCGGCGGTCTTGGCGATGTCGCCGCCCTGGTCGCCGATCGGCGAGACGACGCCGAGCACGACGTCGTCGATCGTGGCGGGGTCGAGCTCCGGGTAGCGGGCGCGCAGCTCGTGGATGAGGCCGACGACCAGGGAGACCGGCTTGACCTCGTACAGCGAGCCGGAGGCCTTGCCCCGGCCGCGAGGTGTGCGGATGGCGTCGTAGATGTACGCCTCGGGCATCTCTGCCATGGGAACCTCTCCTCGACGACCGAGCGGACCAACGGGGTTTTTGTTACAGCAGTACTGTCACATAGGTCAAGCGGTGTCGTAACCTGCCGCACATGGCGGCACCATCGCTACCCGACCGGGGCGAGCTCCTCACGATCGACCAGCTCGCCGCCCGGACGGGCATCACGGTCCGCAACATCCGGTACTACGCGGCGCGGGGTCTGCTCCCCCCGCCGACGCTGCGCGGGCGCACCGGCCTCTACGGGCCCGACCACCTCGCCCGGCTGGAGCTGGTGAGCGAGCTGAGTGCGCTGGGTTTCACGCTGTCGGCGATCGAGAGCCACCTCGAGCGCCTCCCCCCGCACGCGGGGGCCGCCGAGCTGGCGCTGCACCGGGCGCTGCTCACCCCGTGGGTGCCGGAGGAGATCGAGGAGGTCGACCGGGCCGAGCTGGAGAAGCGCGCCGGCCGCACCCTGTCCGACGAGGACCTCGACGCGCTGCGCGACCTCGGCGCCGTCACCCCGCTGCCCGACGGGCGCCTGCAGCTGCACGGCGCGGGCCCGCTCGGCAGCGCGCTCGCCGTGATCGGGTCCGACCTCCCGACCGACGTGTGGCGGCGCGCGCACGGCCTGATCGAGAAGCACACCTCGGCACTGGCCGAGGACCTGATGGAGATGTTCCAGAACGAGGTGCTGCAGCCCTACCGGGACCGGGGGCACCGGGCCGACGAGCGGCAGCGCCTCGCCACCGCGTTGTCGCAGCTCAAGCCGGTGACCGTGCTGGGGCTGGTCACGGCGTTCGGGCGGGCGGTCAACCGGACGATCCGACAGCGGTTGGGCGACTGAACGAAGGGGGACGAGGGTGTCCGAATCGCAGGAGTGGACCTTCGCCGGGCACGGCGGCGAGCTCACGGCGCGCACCTGGCCGAACGAGCAGGCGCGCTACACCGCGCTGCTCTGCCACGGCTACGGCGAGCACATCGGCCGCTACGAGCACGTCGCCGACGCGCTCGTGCGCCACGGCGCGGTCGTGCACGGCGTCGACCACGTCGGCCACGGCAAGAGCGCGGGCGAGCGGGTGCTGATCACCGACTTCGAGCGGGTCGTCGACGACTTCCACGAGCTCGCCACCCGCGTCCGCAGCGGGCTGCCCACCGTGCTCATCGGCCACTCGATGGGTGGGATGATCGCCGCCCGCTACGCCCAGCGGTACGGCCACGAGCTCGCCGCCCTCGTGCTGTCCGGGCCCGTGCTCGGCCGGTGGGACGCCGCGAGCAACCTGCTCGCCCAGGACCCGATCCCGGACGTGCCGATCGATCCGGACACGCTCTCCCGGGACCCGGAGGTCGGCAAGGCCTACGCCGACGACCCGCTGGTGTGGCACGGGCGCTTCCAGCGGACCACCCTCGAGGCGATCATGGCGTGCCTGGACCGCATCCGCGAGCACGGCCCGCTCGGCGCGCTGCCCACCTTCTGGGTGCACGGCGAGGACGACCAGCTCGTCCCGCTCGACGGCACCCGGGAGGGGATCGAGGTCCTGCGTGGCGTGGTCTTCGAGGAGAAGATCTACCCCGGCGCCCGGCACGAGGTCTTCAACGAGACCAACAAGGACGAGGTCCTGGGCGACGTCACCGCCTTCATCGACCGCAACCTCGGGTAGCGTCGGCGGCGTGATCGTGGAGCGCGCCCGGCCATGAGCGACGTCTTCACCTTCCCGCTGACCGTCCGGTACATGGAGGTCGACGCGCAGGGCGTCGTGTTCAACGCCTGGTACCTGACCTACTTCGACGAGGCCATGTCGGCGTTCCTCACCGCGCGGGGGATGCCGTACGCGAAGATGATCGAGTCGGGCTTCGACGTGCAGCTCGTGCACTCGGAGATCGACTGGCGCTCCGGGCTGCGGTGGCAGGACGCGGCCGAGGTGGCCGTGTCCACCGCCCGCATCGGGCGCACCAGCTTCGCGCTCGACTTCGAGGTGCGCCGGGACGGGGACGAGGTCACGTGCTCGGGCCGCACGGTGTACGTGGTGATCGCCACCGACGGCTCCGGCAAGCGCGAGATCCCGCCGCCGCTCGCCGCCGCGCTCGGGGAGCCGGCGCCGCTGCGCGCCGACGCGCCCTGATCAGCCGAGCCGGGCCAGCAGCCATCGGAACGCGGCCTCGCCCTGCGTCCGCTGGAACTCCCGCAGCGTCGGGAGGTTCGGCGGTGGCGGGAGCAGCGACTGGCGCAGGAAGAATCCCGTCAGCGCGACGAGAACGGCGGTGACCGCGTCCGGGTCGGCGGCCTGCGCCGGCGGGTAGGCGGCCCACACCCGTTCCGGGTCGGTGCCCGTGACCGCGGCGCTCGGCAGCAGCAACAGCAGGTCGAGCCACGGCGCGCCGACCCGCGCGTGCGGCCAGTCGACGAAGACCACCCGGTCGCCGGCCAGCAGGATGTTGTCGGCGCGCAGGTCGCAGTGCACCAGCGAGGTGCCCTGGGCGGCGGCCACCCAGCCCTCCTCGATCGCGGCGAGCTCGTCGAGCCGCCGGCACACCGCGGGACCGAGCGGGGCGGCCGCCTCGGGCTCCGCGGCGAGCGTCCGCCAGCCGCGGAACCCCTCCTGGTCGAGCGTGGCGATCGGCCGGGCGGGCACCGGGCTGGGCGTGAGCCGATCGGCGAGCGCGGCCATGGCGTCGACCACCCTGGCGAGCTCGTCCGGGCGCCACGGCTCCGCGGGCGGCACGCCGTCGACGTCCTCGACGACGAGCGCCACCCAGTCGCCGTCGTCGTAGCTGCCGAGCAGGCGGGGCACCGGCAGGTCGGGTGGCAGGGCCGAGAGCACCTCGATCTCGCGCCGGTGGAACCCGGGCGCGTCGGGGTTGCGCTCGACGCCGACGGCCTTGGCGAACGCCCGCCGCCCGTCGGCGAGCACGAGGCGCGCGGCGAGGCCGGGCGAGAAGCCGCCGGGCTGGGAGCGCGCCGCGACGACGGGCGCACCGAGGATCCCCTCGATCGCCGCGCGCACCCGTCCCGGCACCTCGTCGAGGCCCAGCCGGGCCCCTCCCCCGCTCACCACGCGGTCGAGATCACCGCATGCGCGCCGCCGTGTCCACCGCTTTCCAGCCGGAGGACAGCGTGCGCGCGGCACGGTCCAGCATCGCCCGCACGACGATCGGGTGCACCGGCCGCACCAGCGCCGAGTACGCCCGGCCGCGCCGGTTGTGCAGCTGGACGACCGTGGTCAGCACGACCCGCTCGGGCTCGCGGCGCACCGACACCCTGAAGTCGAGGTGGTTGGCGTCCGCGCCGAGCAGGACCTCGTCCTCGGTGCGCGCGACCGTGTCGAACGCGCCGGCGCCGCCCCGGTCGATGCCGACCAGCCCGACCAGCAGCTCGCGCAGCCCGAGCGCGGCGAGGACCCACCGCGGCGGGTCGCGGAACACCGCGTCCGCCCACGCCTGAGGGTCACGTGGGGTGCCGGGGAAGGCCTCGACGGCGTAGGCGTCGGTCCAGTCGACGCGCGGCAGGGCGCCGGCGACCAACGGGGTGCGCGCCGGCGGGACCGGGCGCGCCCGCGGCACCTCCACCGCGCGCAGCAGCCGCACCCACGCCGACCGGCGGTACGGGCGGGCGGGACCGACCCCGACGGCGCGCTCGGCGTTGTCGAGCAGCTCCTCGAGCACCGCGTCGTGCGCCCAGCGGATTGCGAGCGGCCAGGCCAGCCGCATCACGCCGGACAGCTCGGCCTCGGCGACGTGGCGCAGCCGGGTGCGACCCGGCCCCGCGGGCTCGGCCGAGATCTCGTGCCGACCGTCGATGCCCTGCCCGGGCTCGAACTCGAACGCGACCCTGCGGCCCGGCTCGTGGCCGGTGACGCGGTAGCGGATCGAGCCGTGGCCGCCGGCCGTGCCCACCGCGACCGGGCCGTCGAGCACCATCGGCCGCCACCCCGGGGCGGGCCACAGCAGGTCGTCGGGCCCGCCGATCCGGTCGAGCAGCGGGCCGACCTGCTCGACGGGCGCGGGGACGATCCGCTCGTGGACGTTGCGCACCACCGGCCCCACCTCCGTACGCCACCGTATGGTTTTCCGTACGGTACCGTACGGTGGTGGCGGGGAGGAAGCGGCTGACGGCGCGGGACTGGACGTCCGCGGCGCTCACGGCGCTGGCCGAGGGCGGGATCGCGGCGGTGGCGGTGGAGCCCATCGCGGCGTCGCTCGGCACCACGAAGGGCAGCTTCTACTGGCACTTCCCGAACCGGGAGGCGCTGCTGGAGGCCGCCCTCGCCGAGTGGGAGCGCACCCGGACCGAGGACGTGATCACGCTGGTCGAGGGCGAGCCCGACCTGCGGCGCAGGCTGCACAAGCTGCTCACCGTCGCCCTCGGCGCGGGCACCGAGCGCCCCGCGGAGCGCATCGAGCTCGCCCTGCAGGCGAACGCCGACCACCCGCTGGTCGCGCCCGCGCTCGCTCGCGTCACCTCCCGGCGGCTCGACTACCTCACCCAGGTGTTCGCCGGGCTCGGTTTCCCCCCGGACGACGCGCGGCGGCGGAGCCTGCTCGCGTACACGGCCTACCTCGGCCACGCCCAGCTCGCCCACGCCACGCCGCAGGCGGTGCCCACCGGGGACGAGCTCGCGGCGTACGTGGACGCGGTGATCGCCACCCTCACCGCGCGCTGAGCGCATTTCGGCGCGTGCGTACCCTCGCCGCCGATGCGATTGCGATTCACGGTGCTCGGGCCCGTCGAGGCGCACCAGGACGGGCACGCCATCGATCTCGGATCACCCCGGCAACGCAATGTGCTCGGAGCGTTGCTGATCGATGTCAACAATGAGGTTCCGACCGACGAGCTCGCCATTCGGATTTGGGGCGACGACCCGCCGCTGCGGGCCGCGCAAACGCTGCAGAGTTATCTGTCCCGGCTCCGTTCGGCGCTGCCGTGCGAGATCCACCGCGGGCCCGGCGGGTACGCCGTCCGGGTCGACGAGGACGCGGTCGACCTGCACCGGTTCCGCCGCCTCACCGCCGGTGCGCGCGGCACCGACGACGCGTCCGCGGCGGCGCTGCTGTCCGAGGCGCTGGCCTGCTGGCGCGGCCCCCTGCTCGCGGGGCTCGACACGCCGTGGGCGGTGCGCCTGCGCGGCGAGACGCAGCTCGAGCGGCTGGCCGCCGAGCTCGACCTCGTCGACGTCCGGCTCCGCCGCGGGGAGCACGCGAGCGTCCTGGCCGAGCTCACGGCGCTCGCCGACGAGCACCCGCTCGACGAGCGGATCGCCCGCCAGCTGCTCCTCGCGCTGTACCGCAGCGGCAGGCAGGCCGAGGCGCTGCGGCGCTACGAGGAGGTCCGGGTGCGGCTGGCCGACGAGCTCGGCGCCGACCCCGGCCCGGCGCTGCAGAAGCTGCACCGCGAGATGCTCACCGGCGCGCCGTCGCTCGACCACGTCGAGCCCGCGCGAGCGCCCGCGGGGCCGGTGCCGCGCCAGCTGCCCGCCCCGCCGGCGGTGTTCACCGGCCGGCAGGGCGAGCTCGCCGCGCTCGACGCGGCGCTCGACGACGGGCGGCCGGTCGCGATCTGCGCGGTCGGCGGCACCGGCGGGGTCGGCAAGACGTCGCTCGCCCTGCACTGGGCGCACCGCAACCTCGACCGGTTCCCGGACGGCCAGCTGTACGTGAACCTGCGCGGGTTCGACGGCGGGTTCTCGCGGGCCGCCGAGCCGCTGGCCCCCGACGTCGCGATCCGCACCTTCCTGGACGGGCTCGGCGTGGAGGTCGACGCGATCCCGCCGGGCCTGGACGCCCAGGCGGCGTTGTACCGGAGCCTGGTGGCGGGCAGGCGCATGCTCGTCCTGCTGGACAACGCCCGCGACACCGAGCAGGTCGCCCCGCTGCTGCCCGGCAGTCCCGGCTGCGCCGTGCTCGTCACGAGCAGGCGGCAGCTCGGCGGCCTGGTCGCCGTGCACGGCGCCCGCTCGCTCCCGCTCGACGTGCTCCCCGACGCCGAGGCGCGGGCGCTCCTCGCCGGGCACCTCGGCCGGGAGCGGCTCGACGCCGAACCGGACGCGGTCGACGCGGTGCTGCGCGCCTGCGCCGGGCTGCCGCTCGCGCTCGCCATCGTGGCCGCGCGGGCGAGCACACGCCCCCACCTGCCGCTCGCGGCCGTGGCCGAGGAGCTGCAGAACGGCCCCGGGCGCCTCGACGCGCTGGACGCCGGAGACGCCCGCGCCGACCTGCGCAGCGTGTTCTCGTGGTCCTACCGGGCGCTGCGCCCGGAGGCCGCGCGCCTGTTCCGCAGGCTGGGCCTGCACCCGGGCCCGGACGTCGGACTGCCCGCCGCGGCCGGGCTCGCCGGCGTCGACGTCCACGAGGTGCGGCCACTCCTCGCCGAGCTGACCGGGGCGAGCCTGCTCACCGAGCACCGGCCCGGCCGGTTCGTCCTGCACGACCTGCTGCGGGCCTACGCCGCCGAACGCGGCGAAGCCGAGGACACCGAGGCCGAGCGGCGCGCCACCGTGCGCCGGCTGCTCGACCACTACCTGCACAGCGGCGTCCCGGCGAGCCTCGTGCTCACCCCGACCCGCACGCGGATCGACGTCGACCCGCCCGCGCCGGGCGTCACGCCGGAGGTCCCGACCGACCTGCGGCAGGCGACGGAGTGGTTCGCCACCGAGCGCCCCGCCGTGCTCGCCGCGATCCGGCTGGCCGCCCAGCACGGCTTCGACACGCACTGCTGGCAGCTGGAGTGGACGATCGGCGAGTTCCTCGACCGGCACGCCCACTGGCACGACTACGCCGAGGCCTGCACGCTCGCGCTCGACGCGGCCCGGCGCCTCGGCTCGCCCGCCGTCGAGGCGATCGTGCTGCGCGGGCTCGCCCGGGCGTGCACCCGGCTCGACGCCCACGACGAGGCGTACGCCCACCTCGAGCGCGCCCTCGAGCTGTACCGACAACTCGGCGACCCGGCCGGCCAGGCGGCGGTCCACATCGGGTTCGGGCGCCTGCTCGAGCCGCAGGGCCGCCACACCGAGGCGCTCGCCCACGCCGAGCAGGCGCTCGAGCTCGCCCGCGCCGGCGGCGACCGCGCGGGCGAGGCCTTCGCGTGGAACGGCGTCGGGTGGTGCCACGCCCGGCTGGGCAACTACGAGCGGACGATCGAGTACGCCGCGCAGGCCCTCCGGGTCGCGGGCGAGGTCGACGGCTGCCCGGTGGCCGGGATGTGGCACACGCTCGGCTACGCCCACCTCCACCTCGGGCACCACCAGGAGGCGATCGACTGCTTCCGGCGGTCGGTGCGGGCCTCCCGGGAGACGCCCGACGTCAACGTCGAGGTTCTCGCGCTCGGCCGGCTCGGCGACGCCCAGCGCGAGGCCGGGGACCTCGACGCCGCGCGGGCGAGCTGGCAGGAGGCGCTCGCGATCCAGCGCGCCCGCGGACGCAACCGGGCCGCCGAAACCATCGAGCGCAAGCTTGCAGACGCCATGCGGAATCCATGAATTCGCAGGTCGAGGGGCTCACCTGAAAGCGTGACGGTGGCCGTAACCGCGTCGTTGGCCCTCACGTACCGATCAAGCTCCCGACGACTTGGAGGATGTGGAGTGGATTTGGCACGCGGGCGACGTGGAATCGCGCGGGCGGCCACCGTTGCCGTTGCGGCGGCGGCGCTGGGAACGGGTGCGACGATTCTCGCTTCTCCCGCATTCGCGGACGAGGACCACTCGTTCCGGATCGACATCCAGGAGCCGGACCCGGTCGCGCCCGGCACCGAGGGGCTCATCACCTACCGGCTGACCAACACCGGGGACGAGGCCACCGACGGGGTTCTCATCAACGTCTCGCTGCCGCCCGACGTCGTGCTCAACTTCGACCCGCTGCACTGCCAGAAGACCGGGTCGAACCCCGAGGGCGGCGACCTCGTCAGCTGCAACTTCAGCGACGGGTTCGGCGCGTTCGCGCCCGGCGAGACGAAGACGTCGCAGGCCTCCTACACGGTGGCCGCGGACGCACCCGAGTCGGCGAGCCTGGGCAAGGCGGGCGCGCTCGCCGTGCCGCTCGAGAACGGTGAGCCGACCGAGGACTGGACCGACCTCGACGGGCCGCACGTCGACGAGGCGGAGATCACCACCTCGGAGGGCTCGGCCGGGGCCTGGGACCAGCTGAAGGGCCTGTTCGGCTTCTGATCCCCGGGCGGGACCGGGGTGTTTTTCGGGGGACCCCGGTCCCGCCCCCTCAGCGCTTCGTGGCCGCTTCCAGGTAGCGCGCCACCCACCCGTCCGCGATGTGCCGCTTCCACAGGGCGGCGACCCGCTCGTGCTCGTCGGCGAGCCGGTCGACCCGCTCGAGCGCCTCGCGGCGCAGCTGCCACTTGGTGGTGGCGAACGTGTCGGGCGGGATCTCCGCCGCCAGCGCGGCCGCCGCGGCCACCGCCCGCGACCCCAGCTGCGCGGCGGGCACCACCTCGTGGACCAGGCCCAGTTCCCGCGCCCGCTCCGGCAGGTGGGTCTGCGCGCCCAGCACGACCTCGCGCGCACCCCGCTCGCCCACCGCGTGCCGGACGACCTCCAGCGCGATGCGCGGGAACGGCACCCCGACCCTCAGCTCGGGCACCCCGATCCGCGCCGTGCCCTCGGCCATCAGCACGACGTCGGCGCAGGCCGCGAGCACGCACCCGCCGGCGATGGCGTGCCCGTTCACCGCGGCGACGAGCGGCTTCGGCAGCTCGAACGCGGCCCGGAACGCGTCGGCCAGCGCCGGGAGGAACTCGTCGATGTAGGCGTCACCGCCCGCGGTGGCGCGCTTCAGGTCGACACCTGCCGAGAAGGCTCGGTCCGATCCGGTGACGACCACGGCGCGCGCCGGATCGTCCGCCAGATCGGAGAACCGCCCGGCGAGCGCCTGGCAGAGCTCGAGGTCCATCGCGTTGACCGGGCCGTGCGCCATCCGCAGCACGGCGACCGGAACGCCCTCGACATCGACGTCGTCGCGTTCGAGCACGCCTGGAACCTACCGTCGGGCGGCACACGTGGCAGGCTGCGCATAGAGGCATACGAGGAGTTTCCGACGACGAGGTGAGGGAGCCATGCCACAGCAGGTCCGCGGGGTTGTCGCGCACAAGAAGGGGGAACCGGTCTCCCTGGAGACGGTGGTCGTGCCGGACCCGGGGCCCGGTGAGGCGGTCGTGAAGGTGCAGGCGTGCGGGGTCTGCCACACCGACCTGCACTACCGCGAGGGCGGGATCAACGACGAGTTCCCGTTCCTGCTGGGCCACGAGGCCGCGGGGGTCGTCGAGTCCGTCGGCGAGGGCGTCACCGACGTCGCGCCCGGCGACTTCGTGGTCCTCAACTGGCGGGCCGTCTGCGGCACCTGCCGCGCCTGCCGCCGCGGCCAGCCCTGGTACTGCTTCGCCACGCACAACGCCGCGCAGAAGATGACCCTCGAGTCGGGCCAGGAGCTCTCGCCCGCGCTCGGGATCGGGGCGTTCATCGAGAAGACCCTCGTCCACTCCGGGCAGTGCACGAAGGTCAACCCCGCGGCGAAGCCCGAGGTCGCGGGCCTCCTCGGCTGCGGCGTGATGGCCGGGATCGGCGCCGCCATCAACACCGGCGGCGTGGGCCGCGGCGACTCGATCGCCGTCATCGGCTGCGGCGGCGTCGGGAACGCCGCGATCGCAGGCGCCCGGCTCGCCGGCGCCACCACGATCATCGCGATCGACGTCGACGACCGGAAGCTCGAGTGGGCCAAGCAGTTCGGCGCCACCCACACGATCAACTCGCGCAACCAGGACGTCGTCGAGGGCGTGCAGGCCCTCACCGACGGCAACGGCGCGAACGTCGTGGTCGAGGCCGTCGGCCGGCCGGAGACCTACCAGCAGGCGTTCTACGCCCGCGACCTCGCCGGCACCGTCGTGCTGGTCGGCGTGCCCACCCCGGACATGACCATCGAGCTGCCGCTCATCGACGTGTTCGGCCGCGGAGGGGCGCTCAAGTCGTCCTGGTACGGCGACTGCCTGCCCAGCCGCGACTTCCCCATGCTCGTGGACCTGCACCTGCAGGGCAGGCTGCCGCTGGAGAAGTTCGTCACCGAGACCATCGGCCTCGACCAGGTCGAGGAGGCCTTCCACCGGATGGAGCGCGGCGAGGTGCTGCG
>Ga0310830_100232_pt1 | contig 70498 bp, 52 predicted proteins | sample WT_ome_5_FD_201301 | JGI IMG/M metagenome (GOLD analysis project Ga0310830, IMG submission 201301) | Sorghum-adapted microbial communities enriched on wild type (WT) sorghum from Joint BioEnergy Institute, Emeryville, California, United... ... | reverse complement strand
TGACCCCGCCAGCGTCGCTACGCTCCGAGGGGGTGGACGGAATGACCCGGACTCGGTGGACGGCTTCCTCCGGACCAGGTGGACGGCTTGCGCCGGAATCGCTGGACGGATTCACCGGAATGCGCAGCCAGTGGCCCACCCCCGCTCGCGCGGGGACCACAACGCGCCACGCCCGTCGAAGGCGAGGTCCGCATGGCCCACCCCCGCTCGCGCGGGGACCACATGCCGTCGCGGTCGATATACCACGCGGGGGAAGGCCCACCCCCGCTCGCGCGGGGACCACCACGGGTGGAGGCGGTAGTCGGGCGAGAACGGGGGCCCACCCCCGCTCGCGCGGGGACCACGCCGCGATCGAGAAGCGGATCCCGACGGCGATCGGCCCACCCCCGCTCGCGCGGGGACCACCCACACTAGGGCGCGCACCCCAGACCCGAACTGGGCCCACCCCCGCTCGCGCGGGGACCACTGGCGCTGCACGCGCGAAACGAGTATGTCGCGGGGCCCACCCCCGCTCGCGCGGGGACCACGTCCTTGAACGAAGTGACGTAGTCGGCCACCTGGGCCCACCCCCGCTCGCGCGGGGACCACAGCGTCCGCAATCGAGTCGAAGTCTCCGCGCAGGGCCCACCCCCGCTCGCGCGGGGACCACGTCTTTGAATGACGTGACGTAGTCGGCCACCTGGGCCCACCCCCGCTCGCGCGGGGACCACTACAGGAGCCGGAGCAGGTAGGCCCGGACGACGGGCCCACCCCCGCTCGCGCGGGGACCACGGCGCGAACCCGAGCGGAACGACCTCCGGCGGCGGCCCACCCCCGCTCGCGCGGGGACCACCGATGGACTACCGCCCAGGGGCCGAGGCGCGCAGGCCCACCCCCGCTCGCGCGGGGACCACGACCGAGCGGGCGCTGGCGACGGAGGCGCTGGTTGGCCCACCCCCGCTCGCGCGGGGACCACAGGGCGGTCCTAGCGGCGGGCGCTGATTCTCAGGGCCCACCCCCGCTCGCGCGGGGACCACCGGTCGTTTCGGGTCATGGGCTACGGGTCCAGGGGCCCACCCCCGCTCGCGCGGGGACCACGGCAAGCGGGTCCTCGACGGTATGCGCGGAGACGGCCCACCCCCGCTCGCGCGGGGACCACTCGAGGTCACGGAGGCCGATCTTGAGAACGGAAGGCCCACCCCCGCTCGCGCGGGGACCACTGGCCTCGCTTCCGCTCGAGCATCTCGACGGCCGGCCCACCCCCGCTCGCGCGGGGACCACAGGTACTTCCTCGAATGGGCGTGGGTCGAGGACGGCCCACCCCCGCTCGCGCGGGGACCACGCGTACAGCACGCTCGGGTTCGCCCCGAACAGCGGCCCACCCCCGCTCGCGCGGGGACCACCCATGCAGATTGGAAGAGGATCGGGATAGGCCAGGCCCACCCCCGCTCGCGCGGGGACCACCGATGGGCGGCGATCGGGTTGCTGGAGGAGGAGGGCCCACCCCCGCTCGCGCGGGGACCACGGCATCGATCCGAGCGTTGACGACCTTTTGTTCGGCCCACCCCCGCTCGCGCGGGGACCACGAGCAGATCACCGGCTCCGGCGGCCGGCACCTCGGCCCACCCCCGCTCGCGCGGGGACCACAGGTTGGGGCAACGATGCGCGAGTTGGTCCGCCGGCCCACCCCCGCTCGCGCGGGGACCACTGACCGCCTGGCCGTGGTGGACGGTCCCCGGGAGGCCCACCCCCGCTCGCGCGGGGACCACCCCGGCCTATACGTTTGGGTCAACGGATACGCCGGCCCACCCCCGCTCGCGCGGGGACCACGTCGTCGTTGGTCTCGAGGGCGCAGAAGATCATGGCCCACCCCCGCTCGCGCGGGGACCACCGACGGGGGCGGCGGCTGCCGCCTCGGGATCAGGGCCCACCCCCGCTCGCGCGGGGACCACTCTTACTCGCCCTCCTCGGCGATGTCCATCCTCGGCCCACCCCCGCTCGCGCGGGGACCACAAACTCGCGCCGACCGACCGACCGACCGGGGAGGGCCCACCCCCGCTCGCGCGGGGACCACTCTTCCGCTAACTCGCGTCCACGACCACGGTTACGAGACCGCCCCGGACGCTACGGGATTTGTTCGGGAGAGAAGAGATCGGCATGGGGTCGGGGGAACCACGTGGAAACGAGGAGACCCTCGCGCTCGGTGATTCGACGGCGAGGGGTACCGAGCACGCGATAATCGAGCCCTTGCTCCGTGCGAGGAGAGGACCAGACCATCACCGCTCGAGTGTCGGGGTCGGCCCATTTGAGGATCTGTCCCCAGATCTCTTCACGCTTCGCGGCAGGCAGGTTCGCCACGTAGACGCCGGTCGCGACCTGGAGCGCCCACGAGGAGCAGTACCCCACGACCTTGGGAGGAGCGCACTCAAGAACCAAGACCAGCATCGATGACGCTCGTGGTATCGTTGACGATCCGCTCGAGGAGCTTGGACTGTCGGAAATGGTCGCGAGCCGCCCGGCGCACATCGGACTCGAGGCCTGCCCATGGCTTCCCGTCTCTGCTCTTCTTCGCAACGATCCCGAAGGCGAGAGGGACGATGTGTTCCATCTTGTAAAGATCAGCGATGTCGAGAACAAAGGAAAGCCGGCTCCCTCGGTGGATGAACCCGAGGGCGGGGCTCATGCCTGTGGCGTTGATGGCGGTCTCGACCAGACCGTACAGGCAGGTGTTGGCGACGTTGAGCGCGAGGTTCGGCGCGTCGGTAGTGCCGAACGGGTTGCCGGGGACGTAGTTGCGTCCTGTCCAGCGAATCCCCGCCTCCTGCGCCTTGAGCTTGTAGAGCTCGCGGACCCGCGCGCCCTCGAGTCCGCGGAGCTCCTCGATGCTCCGTCGCTCCATGCGAACCCCGAACCTTCGGAAGAACATCTCTCGGGCGACCCGAAGGGTGAGCTGGGAATCGGTGTAGCACCGGACCTGCTTCTCCAGCCATTCGGTGTTGTCCGACCACGGCCTACCGGTCGAGTAACAGCGCACCCCGTGCTCACCGACCCAGGTGATGAGAACGCCATAAGCTGCGGCCAACCGGATGGCTTCGGTGCTCACGGTTGTGCCGGGGCCGACCATAATGGTGACCGTGGCGCGGGCGGGGACCTCGTATTGCGTTCGGTCCTCGTTGTCCGTCAGCACGAGGCAGCCGTCGATGACGGTCAGGGATCCGCGCTCGACGTAGAAGAACGACAATCGATCCTTGACCTGGAGCATCGCCGCTACTCCAGTTGGGCGTGGTGCCGGCGCGGAAGGACCGTCCCCGGCCGCGAGAGGCACAGCAACCCGCATCCGAAGGCCTTGGAGCGCCCGATCCCAGCCGCGACGGCGTCGATCAGCGCCCCGGGATCGCGTACGCGGAGCGTTCCGATGAGATTCGCCGCGACGAGCGTGATCGGGCGCTGGTCGCCCGGTCGCCGGATCCGGACCTGCCCACGAGCGGTGATCCGCCCGTCGAGGATGTCCGCGATCCCTTCCAGCTTCCGCTCGAGGTACGCGGTGTAGACTTCATGAGGCGATCTCGGGTCGTCGCGGTTTGCCGCGAACACCGCATCCCACACGTCCGTCCTGCACTTGGCCCCGGATGGTTTGGTCACGACCGTCGTCGCGTTGATCCTGATTTCGTAGTCCAGGACGGCTTCCGGGCGAATAACGGGCGCGAAGGGTTTCCACTCCACGCTCCGGACACGCCCCCAGGGGCGCGGGGGCGGGGCCGGATCGGGGCGCCCGCGGGAAAGGACGAGCACCTGGGCCTCGGTCCCGCCGCGCGACTCGCGCATGACCCGGTAGAGATAGCCACGGTCATCCCTGTCCCCGAGGAGATCCGCGACGAGCTGGTGCGTGATGTACTCCCGGCTCGCGCCCCGATGTGGATGCACATCGAGGATGACCCTGCTCAGCGTCAATTCGTCGGTCATGCCTTCCTCTCCTCCCCCGCCTCTTCGGGCTCGATCGATCCCTCGATCAACCAGCGCTCGCCGGAGAAGCGGTCCGCGACGAAATCGCGCCGATCGGAGACTCGGATCATCCTGACCGCCGAATCGGGCTCCGGCCCGTCCCCAGGCTCATACCAGCACGCGAGCGGTGGTTCGTCGGGCATGTCGGGGAAATCCCTGTATCGGAGAGCATCATAAGGTGATGACGCATGAGTCCTCCCGACCAGGATCGGGAGCGCAGGCGGACACCCCTTCCGCCCCAGGAAGAGGGGGCGGGCCGGGGATCTGAGCGCATCCTCGATCTCGTCCAGCCCGACAGGCGCGTTGTCCCTCAATGTCATGGCGACAAGAAACGACGCGCCCGCCAAGTATTCCTTCTCGAGGAGATGGGTCTCCGTGGAGAAGGCGCCGCCACGCTTCTCCACGCCCCAACGGGTCCACCCGCTGGTCTCACGGCCAAGGTCGACCGACTGGAAGTCATCGATCCGCACCGGTGCGCGGTCCTGACGCACCGCGAACCGCAGTGCGTCCTGAAGGCGTGTGGTCTTCTCCCCATCCCGATACCGCCAGCCCAGCGCCGAGGCGAGGAGGCCGGTCAACCCCGAGCGCGTCGGGAACCCAAGTGTGGGGCGGCGCGGGTCCAGAGCGACGCCTCCCCACGCCTGGAGCGGTCCGTCCAGACGAAGGAGCAGGTAATCCGTCATGGGATCACCCCGCGAAGATCTGATCGAGCGCCGCGTCGAACGAGACCGGCTCGATCCGGCTCCCCTGGGGGAGGGGGTGGATCGTGGCGAGGCTCTCCTTGTCCGCGGTGAACCCGTACATCGTCTCGAGCCGAGTACGGTATAGCATCAGCGCGTTCACCGAATTCACCATCAGCCCCGCGACCTCGCCGTCGACGGGTTTCAGGAACGCGTTGGCCAGCGTCCTCGGCTGCGTCGAGCCGCGTTCGAGGAGCACGAACTCGGCGAAGGCGTAGGGAGCCGTCGACCCGCGTTTCGCGCCGGGGCTGACCGTCGCCATCGCATGGACGAGATTGCGCGCCAGGCGCTCGGCGAGCTCCGCCTCCCGTCCGAGATTCACCCGGAGCTGCTCCATGTCGATGACCGCATAGGTGTAGAAGACGCCGCTGGTCAGCTCCGTGTCCTGGACCAGTCCTGCGCCGGCGTCGTCCACATTGAGCGTGTCGACTGCCGTGAAGTAGTCGGTCTCCGCGGTCTCGGCGTGGGTCGTGAAGGCATGGGCCACGCTGACCGCCGCGTCGACCCGCGCGAAAAGATCACTCGTGACCATCCGGCCGAAGAGCGCCGTGTCGACGGAGGCCGGCAGTTCCTTGAGGATCGGCTTGAGCGCTTTCTTGTCGATCGGTGCCACCTTCTGGAGCGCTTTCCCATCCATCGGGTCCACGCCTGCGGCACGTACCTGCTCGAGGATCTTGACCGCCTGTTCGGTCAGGAACTCCGTCTCCGCCCGGGTCAGGACCAGGAGCTGACCGCTCCGCGCGGTCGCCGCCCCCGTCTCCTTGTCCTTTACGGGCTTCGTGTCCACCGTCTCCTTCATCAGGTACTGCGCGATGGCGAGCGCCTCCGCTTCGGTCGCTCCGTGCTCCTTCACCAACGGTTCCGCCACCCGCTTCTCGTAGATCCGGGTGCTGCGGTCCGCGAGCTGCCCCAGATCCGTGATCCCCGGCGCCTCGCGCCAGTGCTTCTTGAGACACTGGGACGAGATCCGGACCCTCACGCTTCCGCCGAAGGGGATCCGCTTGGCCAGCCCTGCATCATCCCGGTTCAGCAGGCTCGCCGGGTAGGCCGTGAGCATGTGGACCTGGATCATGTCTCCCTTCGCCATCATTCACCTCCCTCGGTCGTGGATTGTGCGGCGCGGCGCGAGCGCGTCACGAAGAAGTCGCGCGCGAAGTTGTTGCGATGCTTCTCGTCCCAGCGGTAGAGCAGGTGACCGAACGATACCCAGTCCACACCGGCCACGGCTTTGGCCTTGGTTGCGGAAAGGAGCCGGTCGGCTTCGCGCCAGGCGCCTTGCTTGTCGAGACGGAGCCATCGCTCGACTCGGGCGGCGCTCACGCCGGCGCTCTCGAGAACGTGCCCGGGCCTCTCACCCGGAGTGTGCGGGTACGTCACCATCAACGGCAAGACCGACATCCAGAACGGCTCGTCCAGCTGGTGGATCTCGAACTGGTCCACCAACCGCCAAAACACCTCCGGCGGGATGCGCATCGAATCCTGTCGAAGCCGGCTGAGCTCGGCGCGCTCGCCACGAGAAAGCTTTTCGATCGCGCGGGCGATCCCCGCGATCCGGGAGGCCAACGTTCGCTCCCTACGCTCCTCCTCGATCTCCGCCGCCTCGGCTACCTCCCCGTACGCCACAGTAGCCACGGTCATGCGATATCCTCCTCGTTGAAGGTTTCGCCCCCATCGTCGATCGCCTGCCCGCCGGTCACCTCGCCGCGCATGACGCGGAGCCGGTAATCGAGCCAGGTAGCGGCCAGGACCTCACGTTCGTACCGCCTCGCCCCAGATGTCGGGATCCCGCGCATCGTTCGCTGGAAGGTCGATCGCGTGAGATCGCTCAATCGTTTGCCCCATTCCGTCAGATAATCCATGTCTCCTCGCGCCCTCCGTTCGGCGGCGGCGAGCAGAGTGGGGATGTAGATTCGGTCGATCTCACGCTCAAGTTCACGGGCGGGCCCTTCGACCTTCGCATCATCGCCTTCGCGCGGCTTCGGCGTCCCAGCCAGGAGAACGCGTGTGGCCCCGCGGATCGCGCTCTTGGCCGCTTTGGCGAGGTGGAGCATCTCCGCGTGCGCTTGCTGGACGGGCTCCGGTTGGGCGAGGAATGCGAGTGCGCTGGTGGACGGGAAGAGAACTTCCCGCTGGTGGAATCCGCCCGTCTTTCCCTGCTCGAACGCCGTCCCCTCAAAGACGACTCGCACGTCGGTGCGCGAAGCCGCCGGGGAGCCTACCAACGCGGTCACGGTGTCCGACGGAGCGCCCTTCACCCTGAAGAGCAGGTTGACGACCTCTTCATAGCCGTACCCCCACCGCATCGTCCCGCGTACCTTGAATCCGCCAGGGTGCTTTGGGTTGGAGACCAGCGGTGTGAAGATGTCGCCCAGCACGCCACCGTCGGTGTGATCGAGAACACGGGCGGCGTTCGTCGGCTTGAACCATACCCGCCGGAACCGCCCGTTCTCGTCCGGCGCATCCACACGAATCAATCGCGCGAGAGGGATGAATGCGGGGTCGAGTTGTTTCGCCGGCAACGGATTCTCCCCGTCCCACCGTAGCGTCCAGAGCGCCCAAACCGAACCTCGGACCTCGAGACGGTCGCGGATGTATTCCCAGCGATCGAGGAACACCCCGACGTCGTGGCGGAACGTCTCGACGTACCCGGACCCGATCCGGACGCCCATGAATGGCGTACCGCTCCCGGCGCCCGAAGCCGACCCCATCAATTGCGAGCCATAGTTGCCCCGCCCACCAAAGATTACCCCCGACTGGTACTCGACCAGCGCGTAGACCGTTTGCTCTGTCGTCAGCGACCGGTCAACGTCAACCTTGCGCTCATGGTTCTTCGAGCCGATCGCAGTCGTGAGTAGACTCGTCGACTCCTCGGCGTAACCATTCTCCGGCGCCTGGCCGTCGGGAGTCGGCGGTTGGAGGAAACCGGGGAGGAGTGGATCGGGCTGGAAGAGCCGCCATGCTTCATCGCTCCCCGCGGCCTCCACGAGCGCGGCTTCAATCCCCTCGGAGAGCTCTGCGGCGGCCATCGTCGATGCGCGCTGCACGTCCAGCCCCATGGCATGCAGCGCCTTGGCGGCGCAGCGGACGAGGAAGCGGTACCAGTAGCTCCGCTGAATCGGGGTCACATGCGGGAAGGAGAGTACGTCCTCCGGCCCCGCGAGCAGCCGCGCGATCAGCGCTGGCAGCGTGAGCGGCCGGTCCGGTCCATCCGGCGCAACCGTGAATAGGGGATCCCGCAAGACGTGCGAGGCAGTGATTGTCGTTTGGTGCATCCGACCTCCTGGAATGGAGAAGGAGCGTGATGCGAACTTGTCTTTTTCGAGACGGCAGTTGACCGACTCGACGTGGGCGGTCCACACGGTAACGCCACCCTCGGACAATACGATTTGATACGGGACAGGGTGGTTACGGCAGGCCCGTGGATGAAGCCTCACAATCTGGTGTCGGCTAAGCAGCGGGTGCAATGATTTCGTGCCCCATCAGGACGCGGGTCTGCCGCTCCTCGGTCCGTCCCTCGATGTCGATGACGAGCATCGGCGCCGCCGCACCTGTGATCTGCGACGCGGCGCGGCGGACCCGCACCACTCTAACTGGAGGATGACACGACGGCACACCGAGATCGCTCCGGCCGAGACGCCTGAAAATCGCCTCGGCGAGCGCCACCTTCCCGGGACTTGCGCCCGGGCGCCGATGTTGAGCCGCCACATGGTAGCCGATAGCTCCCGCGAAGAGATCGACCAACTGCAGCAGGTCATCACCGTCAGACCGGCGCGTTATTATCCCGGCAATCGGCGGTGCCACGGCCGGCAGCAGATGTGAATACCGCCGGTTCAGCGCGAGCCGCGTCTCCCGCAATCTCAGTCGATTCCGGAGCGTCCGGTCGTCGAGGTAAACCAGATGCCGCACTCCAGGGTTGAGAAACTCGCTCAGGAGGAGTTCCCAGGCCCGGAAGAGGCCAGCTTCTCGGTCTGGCCCCGTCCATATGCGCTCCCTGGTCAGCGCCCGTTCGATTACCAGAACACGGAACTCGCCCCTCCCACGGCTCACCACATCGATGCCGAAATCCACGACATCGAGATATGCAGGGTGCACCCGGGACCCGCTGGGCTTGTTCCACTTGATCTCCCCGGGGAAACCACCATATATACGCCGGATATCGCTCAGCCCGGCGCGCAGCTCGGCAGAGTCCTCGGGCGTAAGCCACAGACTTGCAAACACATCCCACCCATTACGCGATAGCGACTCATCGCCGAATACCTCGACTCTACCACCTAAACCGGATCGAGCGACCATGGTGCCACCCTGCCCAACGCAGATGTAGAGACTCGGGAATAACAAGAAAGTACCCCCGCTTGCGCGAGGACCGCGTTGCCATCAATGGATCTCTGCAACGCACGCTAGGACCACCCCCACCGCAGTGAGGACCGAGATCCGGCAGCGATCGTAATGCAGCCAGTCGGAGTTATCAATGGTTCTCTCCAAAGTACGCTATTACACAGCTTGACACACGTTGTCGGCAAACCCCAATAGTCCAGCGTAACGCATTGAGACATATCCACTTACACGACTAGACCGCGCCGGTCAGGAGGCCCCATGATCCTCCCCCCCAACCGCTTCTGGGCAAAGTTCGACGAAGACCATCGCACCTGGCACCCGCTGATCGCCCACTCGGCGGACGTCGCGGCGGTCCTGTCGCGTCTGCTCCAGGATGATTCCCCGATCGCGGCACGGCTCGCGCGCGCCGCCGGGCTCGAGCGGCTGAGTCCCGAGGTGAGATCCGCACTCGTCTACCTCGCCGTCCTCCACGATTTCGGGAAGGTCAACCACGGGTTCCAGGAGAAGATCCTTCCCGCCGGAACGCGCCGCAGGTGGCCCGAGAACGGGCATGTTACGGTCGTCCTGAAATCTCTTTCGACGACGCCGTCGCTCCAGCAGGTGACTGCGGAGATGCTCCAGGCGTTTTCGGGCAACCCTATGGAGACGTCCAGCCTCCTCATGGCCGCGCTCTGCCACCACGGCCGCCCGCACGCGCTGGAGAGCGAGATCGCCCCTCTTTCCCGCCTCTGGGACCCCGCGGCGCGCCCAGGGTGGGATCCGCTCGCCATGATCCGGCGCCTCATCGTCCACGCGCGTCGCTGGAGCGGGCTGGACGGGATCGGCTCGCCGGTGGCCGTGCCGACGCACCCGGCGTTCACGCATCTCTTCGCCGGCGCGCTCACGCTGGCCGACTGGATCGGGTCGACCGAATCGGTCTTCGAGTTCGATCCGACTGCCGACGACGAGCCGGACCGCTACTGGCAGAAGGCCCAGGACAAAGCCGCGTATGCGTGCGCGGCGATCGGCGTCGTCCCGGCGACGCGCGTGGTCATCCGGCCGGGTGCCGATCTCTTGAAGGAGATCTTTCCGAACGTCTTCTCCACGAACGAGCCGACGCCCCTCCAGCGCCATGTTGCGGAGATGCCGCTGCCTTCGAGCGGATCCCGCGTGCTGATCGAGTCGGAGACCGGGAGCGGGAAGACGGAGGCGGCATTGACGCTGTACACGCGGATGCGCGCCGCGGGTCGGGTCGCAGGGCTCGTGTTCGCGCTCCCCACCCGCGCCACGGCGACCGCGATGCACAGGCGAGTGCTCGCCGCGCTCCCTCGCATCTACGGCGATGGTCCCGCCCCCACCGTCGCCCTCGCCATGGGTGGTGCTCACGTTCGCGCGATAACGAACGATGCGCTGGTCGGCGAGGCCCCGCGCACCTACGACGACCCGGGGGACCGAGACCTCGTCTCGTGGTCGTCGTCGAGCGCGAAGAAGTTCTTCGCGGCCGAGATCGTTGTCGCCACGATCGACCAGGTCCTCCTCTCCGGCCTCCTGACCAAACACGCCCACATGCGCCTGGCGCTCCTGAGCCGGCACCTCCTCGTTGTGGACGAGCTTCACTCGTACGACCGCTATATGGCCGAGGTGCTGGGGAATGTCGTGGATTTCCACACCGGCGCGGGGGGCGTCGCCGTGTTCATGTCCGCGACGCTGTCGTCTGTCGAGCGTCGTCGGTTCGGAGGATCGACCGGCGACGAGCCAACGTTGGCTGAGGCCATCGCACAGCCCTATCCGGTTATTTCGGTGTGTGATTCTCTGGATGGCGCGTGGCGGGACGTGCCGCTTGCGGCAGGAAACCGACCCGGCCGCGAGATCACCTGGAACGCGGTTTCGGAACTCGACGCACTCCGCTGTGCCGTGGAGGCAGCCCGATCTGGCGCGCGGGTATGTATCCTCCGCAACACCGTGAAGGGCGCGAGGGCCACCGTCGCCAAGATCCACGAGATAGATGGCGGGACCCTGCTCTGGCGGCCCGAGGGGAGCCCGTACACGCCGCCGTATCATTCCCGTTACACCCAGCCCGACCGGGAGGCCCTCGACTTCGCCGTCCTCGCCGATTTCGGATGGGACTCGCCATCGAGGGGAACCATCCTCGTCGCCACGCAGGTCGCCGAGCAGAGCCTCGACGTCGATTTCGATTACATGGTGACCGATCTCTGTCCGATCGACGTGCTCCTCCAGCGCATCGGCCGCCTCCACCGGCACCGTCGATCCCGACCGGGCGGCTTCGAGTCCGCAAGGATCGCTGTGATCGCTCCGGAGAGGCCGCTCATCGAATACGTACACGGCGACAAGATGAACGGCCCCCACGGGTGGGGCCCCGTTTACGGCGACCCGGGCGATCTCGAGCTGACGCTCCGCCTGATCCGCGACCCCGCGTGGGCGACGATCTCGATCCCGCGTGACAACCGCGAACTGATCGAGCGCGTCTACCATCCGATGCCACGCGAGAAGCTCGCCAACGAATCCGAGGCGTGGGAGAAGGCGTTCATCGTTAATGAAGGGAAGTATCTCGGCCGGATTGTCCACGCGCGCGGGGCATCCATCGACTTCCAGATCGGCTACACAGACAACGGCCGCCGTTTCGATCCGATTGCCGAGCGCCGCATCAGGACCCGCCTCGGAGACGACAGCATTCGAATTGATATCGGCGCCGAGGTCCCCTGTTTCTATGCCGATAGGGGAGCTATCACGCCAGTGACGACCATCGACCTCCCGTTCCACGTGGTCGCTCGCGCCGACGAGGATGCTATGGCCCCACGCGTCTCCGATGTGACCGTCACCCCCGACGGCATCCAGTTCCTCGTCAACGGCCACGCCGTCCGGTATGATCGGGACGGCTGGCACTGGTAGGACCCGATCCAGCGGAGTCTTCTGTGCCAGGAGAGTGCTACGGCGTTTATCGGGAACATCCCGGCGTAGGGTGGTCACTTGCCTCGCGTCCCGCGTCCCACGCCGCCGATCAACCTCGCAAATCTTCCACGCAACGGAAGATTTGCAAGGATGATCCACCCCTCGCCATCGAGGCCGACGGCACCGACGTGACCTGCGGGCAGAACCTCTATGGCCAGGCCGCCGTACCGGCAGGGCTGGTCGTGGCGGTGCCGTGAGGTGCACGCCCGCTTGATGGTCGACGGCGGACGCGCTCCGGCCTCCCCGGCACCACTCTACGCCATCCACGGATCACCGCTCGCGGCGGAGCGAGCGGTGATCCCCGAACGGGGGGGCAATGCGACAAGCGGTCACCGGCGGGGGACGATCTGAAAGTTTCGACTGTTGAAATTCGGACACCGCACCGCGGATGACGGCCGTCGATTCGTCGCTGACCCCCGACGGTTACGACTCCGTATACAGCTCCCGGTCGACGGCAGGGTGCACCGCAATCGCGCCAATTCCTCCCGGATCGTCTCCAATGCCACGTCAATTCCGGCGGCATAATCGGACCACCGGCTGGAAGCCGGGAAGTCAGGCCTCAGATCCGGCGCACTCAGGTCGAGAAAGCAGGGGACGTCGTCGGGGCAGGGCAGTTCAGAGTAGCTGTGGAACGCATTCGCGAAGTGCGCGGCGAACCCGGAATTGGGCAGAATGATGTTTCCGCCCTCGGACCAGAAGTCGAGCTCATCGCCCACCGGCTCGCCCACGATGGTCACGTCGCCGGCGGCCCTCCACGCGGCGGCCGCCGTGATCCCCGCCGAGAACGTAGCGCGGCCCGTGATCACGAAGCGCGGGATGCCACGCGTGCGCTCCTCGAGCTTCGCCATGAGGTCCTTGGCGAAGTCCAGGTTCCCGCCGGTGTTGAACCGAAGATCCAGAACGAACGCCCTCGGGCGCAGACTCTCGAGCGCGGCCAGCAGCCTTTCGCCGAATGCAGGCACAGGGTCGTCCGGCATCTCCGCGGCACGATTGTACTGGACGTAGAGAATGTCGTCGTTCGGCAGGTGCTCGAACCAGTAGTGTCGCTCGGGATGGCGGAGATAGAGCGGCAAGTCGCCTCTGCTCTCGAGCGCGTGAGTCCACCCGTCGTCACGGTGCGCGGGAGAGAGATCCCACCACGCCTCGACCGGAGTCTGACGGCGGACCAGCGGGAGCGGCTCGACCTCGGCGCGGAACGGCCGCGCACGGCATTGCGACAGGTGTAGCTCGACCGACTCCAGCTCCGGCGTTATGTGGAACCCGTAGAGCGCCTCCGGGCTGGTGAGCAGATACGCGCTCATGTAGTCGGTCCAGGACGCATTGCCGGCGTATGCCGGGGCGACGCGGTCGCGCGCGTCCCGCGCATCCACTCCGGCAATGGCGTCGATGCGGCAGCCCAGCAGGTCCCGGTACTCCGCTGTCGTCCGGACCACGTACAGCCCATCGCTGAACCACCAGATGCGGACCGGCAGGCGCCGCAGCTCGGTCCGGTTCCGAAGGAGGTACAGCCGTGTGTGCGCGTTCCCGGAGAGGGCGACGGCTGACGCCATCCGCATGATGATTTCCGGATCACTCAACGCCTCCACGGACCCGCGGAGGTCTTCGATCCGATCGAGGAAAAGCGCCCGCTCGGCAGGCGTAAAGCTGCGGTCTGCTCTGAGGAACCGCGAAGCGAGTGCGTCCAGATCCTGCCGCCAGGCCTCTGCTCGATTCGCCGGCTGCGGGTAGCGTGGTACGCGGACCAACGCCAGGGGAAACCTCTCCTCGCCGTCACGGAGTACGCCGACCAGCCGGTCTCCGCGGCGCTGCGCCTCGATCTCGAGGCGACCGGGTGTAAAGATGACGGTCACTCCACTGTCGTTCGGAACGACATCGTGCGTCGGGATCGTTCTCCCGAGGACGACGATGCTACCGGTCCATCCGGTCCGGTCACGGTTCAGATGCAGCGTGACGAACACCGGAGCCCGAGGTCCCTCGAATTCGCCTTCCCATGTCCCGTCGAGGCTGTCCTTCGCAGAACCGCGGCCCGACACGTCCTGCGCCACCAACCCAGCGGGACCGCCCACGAGCAGCACGGCGGTGAGCAACATGCGGGGAACGACCGTGATCTTCGTGTTCATGGCTTGGGTCGGCTCACAGGTGGGATGTGCGGGTCACCATCCGTTGGACACCAGAAGGGGACGCGGGGTTGGGGCTGACCGTGCCCTCGAGTCTTACGGCCTGAACGAGAGATCCGTCGGAAGCCCAAAGAGGCGCTTGCCGTACGGCGGCCGAAAACGGCTTATCGTAGCAGATCCAGGATCGAGTCGGTATGCGGCACCGTAGGGCCGTCGTCCAACGTCAGGGCGACGACCGAATCGTCGGTGTCCACCTACGTAACGAACTCACCGAAGGGCTGCACGGACCGCGACTTGTGAAGCCGCGCCCCCGGGCACCCCATCTGCCCACAGCGCCGATGTCATCACGATTCTGGGTCTAGGGGTCGACGGGGGAGCGGAATCTCCCGCAGTGGGTCCCCGCCGTCGACGAATAGGCGCCCGGTCGGCTTGAGGGCTGCTACTATGCGCCGAAGGGCACGCCGCCCCGCCTCCGGGTACCGCCCGTCCAATGCGCCGACCCGCACAGCGAAGGCGATGTCGAAGAGCGCCTCACCCTCCTCGAGTTCGAAATCCTCGATAGCCACCTGACGGAAGATGAGGCGCCCCGAGGCGATTTCGGCCTCCGACCCACGCCTCGCCTGCTCGATGGCTTTTGCCGACCGGTCGATGGCGAGGATCTGCCCGTCGCCGATCCTCCTGGCGACGGCACGAGCGGCCGCCCCGGGTCCACAGCCGATCTCGAGCACGCGGAGCCCCGGGAAGGGCAGGGCATCTACGATGGCGGCAAGTCGTGGTGACAGATCTGAAGTCTTGGAGCGCATTCTCGCCATCCGATGAGGTGTTCCGCCGCCCAACACCCTCACATTGAGCTACAAACCGGCTCACGATGACGGCGGTGGCCGCGGAACGGCTGCCCACAGGAGAAAACGGATACCGCTTTTTCCGGGCCTGGGCTGCTGCAATCGAGGCGTCTCGAACTACTCCGAGCCGGCCGACTCCTGACAAACAAGACTCGCGTGGCGAGCGCTCAGGAGCCGCGGCCCCGCGCGGTTCATCCAGACATTCCTGCACCGGCGCTGGATCGCCGCACCCGCGTCCGGCGAGTTCCCACTCGGCACGACCGGCTCCCGCCCCATCACGATGACGCCCGTGCACCAGTCGAATTGTCCTCGAGGGCGCATCGCCACCACTCGTCGAATATCGCGTTCCGCATCGAGTGCGACAACGAAGTTGAGTAGCGAATCCACCTCTCCCGGACCGCGCGATTCTAGAAGTCCGCCTAGGTGCACTGCACGAGCATCGCCGAATGCCTGGGCGTCGACATCGCCACCGTTGAGGAGCTCGCCGAGATGGGCTAAGAGGAGCGCGACCGCGGCCGGTGCGGCTACCGTTGCGGGGTGAGGCAAGGCAGGTAATATCGGGGTAGAAGGCGCGGAGGCGGCTGGCGTGGAGGCAAGGAGCGTGGAGTCGGGAGCCAGAGAGCGCATGGCCAACGAATCGGCGGTGACGGAGCCGCGGGCGACCAAGTCCGCGCTAGAGGAGTCCCGGGAAACGGAGCCACGGGCGACCAGACCTGTGGCCGGTGAGTCGGGGGCCTTGTCACCACGCGAGGGCCGCCTCCGCACCGCCCTCAGCCTCCGCCACCCCTTCGACCGCGAGATCCTCGCGCTCGCCATCCCCGCGCTCGGCACGCTCGCGGCCGACCCGCTCGTCTCCCTCGTCGACACGGCCTTCGTGGGACGGCTCGGCGTCGTGCCGCTCGCGGCGCTCGGCGTCAACGTCTCGGTCTTCGGGCTCGCCTTTCTCGTCTTCAACTTCCTCGCCTACGGCACGACGCCGATGGTCGCCCGGGCGGTCGGCGCGGGCGACCGCGCGCGGGCCGGCCGCCTCGCCGTCGAGGCGCTGACCCTCGCGGTCGTGGCCGGGACCGTCGCGCTCGCCATCCTCCAGCTCCTCGCCATCCCGATCGTCCAGGCGATGGGCGCGAGCGGCGAGCTCGTCGCGCCGGCCGTCGAATACCTGCGGATCCGTGCCCTCGCCGGCCCGGCCGTGCTCATCATCACCGCGTCGAACGGGATCTTCCGCGGCTGGCAAGATACGCGCACGCCCTTCGTCGTCGCGCTCGGGCTGAACGCGGTCAACCTCGTCCTCGACCCGATCCTGATCTTCGGTGCGGGATGGGGGCTGCGCGGCGCGGCGGTCGCGACCGTCGCCGCGCAGTGGGCCGGCGCCGTCGCCTTCCTCTGGCTCATCCTCGGCTCGCGCCGCGAGGCGCTCGGCGTGCGGCCGATCCTCCCGCGCCCGCGCGACCTGCTCCCCTTCCTGAGCGTCGGCGGCGCGCTCGTCACGCGGACCTTCTCCCTCGTCGGGACCCTCACGCTCGCGACCGCCGTCGCGACGCGTGTCGGGACCGTCGACGTCGCCGCGCACCTCGTCGCCTCGCAGCTCTGGCTCATGCTCGCGCTCCTCGTCGACGCGCTCGCCGTCGCCGGGCAGGCGATCGTCGGGCGGCTACGGGGCGAGGACCGGCCGGGCGACGTCGTCCGCGCCGCCGACCGGCTTCTCGCCTGGGGGCTCGGCGTCGGCATCCTCCTCGCGCTCGGATTCCTCGCCCTCGCGCCCTGGCTGCCGCGACTCTTCACCGACGACCCGGCCGCGATCGCGGCGACCTGGACCGTGCTCCCCTTCGTCATCGCGATGCAGCCGCTCAACGCGCTCGTCTTCGTCTGGGACGGGATCTACATCGGCGCCGAGGCGTTCCGGTTCCTGGCCGCGCAGATGGTGGCCGCCGCGCTCTCGGCCTGCGCCGTCCTCCTCCTCGTCGTCCCGATGGGGTGGGGGCTCCAGGGCGTCTGGTGGGGGATCGTCACGCTCATGTTCGTCCGCGCGGGGACGCTAGGGATCAGGTACGGGCGCGTCTTCCGGCTGCCCTGAGCCCTCACCCCCGAGCCCTGAGCCCTGATTCCCCGTGCATCCTCTCCCGCCCCACCCCATATTCGCCCCGGCGACGACGCCCAACACGACGGGGCACGCACCATAACGAACACGACGACCCCGCGCCCGACCCCGATGCCCGTGCGCCTCGAGCCGCCGGGCCGAGCCAGCGGCATCCGCCCCCTCCGCCTCGCCTTCCTCGTCTTCCTCGCCGTCTACGGCGTGGTGTGCATTATGGACCTCAAGAGGGGCTGGCTCATCCAGGGCGTGAACCTGGGAGTCCACGAGACCGGCCAACTTCATCTTCGCCCCGTTCGGCAAATTCATGACCGCGGCCGGCGGCACGCTGTACCAGCTCATCATGCCCTGTATGTTCCTCCTGTACTTCCTCCGCCGCGGCGACGGCTTCGCGGTCGGCGTCATGCTGTGGTGGATCGCCAAGAACTTCTGGGAGATCTCCGTCTACGCCGGCCACGCCCAGGCCCGCGTCCTCCCCCTCCTCGGCGGCGGCGGGCACGACTGGTACTTCATGCTGACCGAGCTCGGGTGGCTGCGGCACACGCAGCTGGTGGCGAAGGTGATCCATGGGATCGGGGTGGTGATGTTTGGGGTGGGGGTATATGTGGGGTGGAGGAATGTGGCGGGAGGGCGGAGGCGGCGGGCTCGCGCCGGGTTGTGACGCAGCCACGGCGGTTGCTGTAAATGGCGATCGAAATGGGGGCTTCCGCAGCGATCTAGCCCTTGATGCTCTGGAGCAGGCCCTCTGCGAGCGGTATCAGGAGAGAGCGGAGCGGCTGATCCACGACCGCCTTCCCGAGCCCCTCGGCTACGTGCCACCGGTCGAGTTCGAGGGAGCGTACTGCCATTGTGTTGCCGGTCAGGACAAGAATGGCAACTCTAAAGTAAACCAGTTTCCGGAAACTGGAAGTACAGCGCCTCGCCCAAGGGCAAAACCGAATTCTTGCGCGCTCGTGCTATTGTATGAGACTCGAAGACCTCACCCCTTGCGCGAGCGTCCGCGGCATCCTGCCCGATGCCGCCGTCGCCGTCGTCAACGTGCAGTGGCGCGGCTCCGACGCGCTAACGCTCATCTGTCGTGACCCCGTGCGCCAGAACGGCCGTGCTCCCAAGTTGACCGCTCGGCCGCGCACCGTTAGTAATTGTGCCGCATCGCCGCACGGGATCGAGTGACTCACACCGCACGCCTGTTTTCCGATGTCGTCCACCATCGAGTATCCCCAAAGCTCTGATTCACGACCGTTGGTCGTCAAGGAACAGGACATCGAGACCGAGTTCATCCAAAAACTCGTCGACCTGAAATACACCTACCGCCCGGACATCCGCGACCGTGCAGCGCTGGAGCGCAATTTTCGCGAGAAATTTGAGGCGCTCAATCGCGTTAAGCTCACCGATACCGAGTTCCAGCGCTTGCTCGACGACCTGATTTCGCCGGATGTCTTCAAGAACGCCGTCCGCCTTCGCGAGAAGAACGACTTCATCCGCGACGACGGCACGCCGCTGACCTACACGCTCGTCAACATCAGGGACTGGTGCAAGAACGACTTCGAGGTCGTCCACCAGCTCCGCGTGAACACCGACTACAGCCACCACCGGTACGACGTCCTGCTTCTCATCAACGGCGTCCCGGTCGTGCAGGTCGAGCTGAAGACCCTGGGCGTCAATCCGCGCCGCGCGATGGAGCAGATCGTTCAGTACAAGAACGATCCGGGTAATGGCTACACCCGCACGCTCCTCTGCTTCATCCAGCTCTTCATCGTCAGCAACCGCACGCAGACCTTTTATTTTGCGAACAACAACGCACGGCATTTCAACTTCGCCGCCGACGAACAATTCCTGCCCATTTACACGTGGGCCGACCGCGACAACAAACCCGTCACGCATCTCTACGATTTCGCCGACCACTTCCTCCAGAAGTGCGAGCTCGGCCGCATGATCAGCCGCTACATGGTGCTCATCCAGAGCGAGCAGAAGCTCCTCATGATGCGCCCGTACCAGATCTACGCCGTCCAGGCCCTCATGGACTGCGTCGAGCGGAACGACGGCAACGGCTACATCTGGCACACCACCGGCAGCGGCAAGACGCTCACCTCCTTCAAGGCCGCCACGCTGCTCCGCGAAAACGACCAGATCGCCAAATGCGTCTTCGTCGTCGATCGCAAGGACCTCGACCGCCAGACGCGCGAGGAGTTCAACCGCTTCCAGGAAGGCTGCGTCGAGGAGAACACCAACACCGAAACGCTTGTCCGTCGCCTGCTCTCCGAGGACAAGGCCGACAAGGTGATCGTCACCACCATCCAGAAGCTCGGCCTCGCCCTCGACGGCACCAACAGGCGCAACTACCGCGAGCGCCTCGCCCCGCTCGCCGCCAAGCGCCTCGTCTTCATCTTCGACGAGTGCCACCGCTCGCAGTTCGGTGAGAACCACAGGGCGATCAAGGAGTTCTTCCCCAACGCCCAGCTGTTCGGCTTTACCGGGACACCCATTTTCGAGCAGAACGCCACGCGCACACAGATCGCCGGCAACCAAGCGTCCTATCTCACGACTCAGGACCTCTTCCAGCGCCAGCTCCACGCCTACACGATCACCCACGCGATCGAGGACAGGAACGTCCTCCGCTTCCACGTGGACTACTTCAAGCCGGAGGGGGATTTCGCCTCCGTCGCCGGCGAACGGCTGCGGAAACGCAAGATCGTCGAGGCCATCCTCGACAAGCACGACGCCGCCACGCACCAGCGCCGCTTCAACGCCCTCTTCGCCACCGCCTCGATCAACGACGCGATCGAGTACTACGAGCTCTTCAAGACCATCCAGACCGAGCGCCAGTCGGCCGATCCGGATTTCGTCCCGCTCAAGGTCGCGTGCGTCTTCTCTCCGCCCGCCGACGGCGATCCCGACGTGAAGCAGATCCAGGAGGACCTGCCGCAGGAACAGGCCGACAACCAGGTCGAGCCCGAGAAGAAAAAAGAGGCCCTCGGCGCCATCATCGCCGACTACAACGCCCGCTACGGCACCAACCACGCCGTCGGCGAGTTCGACCTCTACTATCAGGACGTCCAGAAGCGCATCAAGGACCAGCAGTTCCCCAACGCCGACCTCCCGCGCAAGGGCGCGGAGAAGGTCGACCTCACCATCGTGGTCGACATGCTGCTCACGGGCTTCGACTCGAAGTTCCTCAACACGCTCTACGTCGACAAGAACCTGAAACATCACGGGCTCATCCAGGCCTTCTCGCGCACCAACCGCGTGCTGAACGCCACCAAGCCCCACGGCCACATCCTCGATTTCCGCGCGCAGCAGGAGGCCGTCGACGAGGCCATCGCCCTCTTCTCCGGTGTCGACAGCGGGAAAAGGGCCCGCGAGATCTGGCTCGTCGAGCCTGCGCCCGTGGTCGTCGAAAAATTCAAGAAGGCGCTCACGGAGCTCGGCGACTTCATGCGCTCGCAGGGCCTCGAGCCCCGGCCGGAGGCCGTGCCCGCACTGCGTGGCGACGAGTCCCGCGCCGCCTTCATCAACCACTTCCGCGAGGTGCAGCGGCTCAAGACCCAGCTTGACCAATACACCGACCTCCCGCCCGCGCTGCGCGAGGAGGTCGAAAGCCTGCTCCCCAAGCCGGTCCTCACCGCCTTCCGCGGCGTCTACCTCGAAACCGCCCAGCGCCTGAAGGAGCAACGGGAGAAACCCGGCACCGAACCCAACCCTGTCGTCGATCAGCTCGACTTCGAGTTCGTCCTCTTCGCCTCGGCGATCATCGATTACGACTACATCATGGCCTTGATCACGCGCTACGCAAATCAGGGCCCGAAGAAGCTCAAGCTCAAGCGCGACGAACTCGTCGGCCTCATCCGCAGCGAGGCGCGGTTCATGGACGACAGCCAGCTCATCGTCGACTACATCGACTCGCTCGGCGAGGTGAAAGGCCGCTCCGAGGACGAGATCCGCGCCGGCTTCGAACGCTTCCGCGAAGAACGCCAGGCCGCCGAAGTCGCCGCCCTGGCAGAGAAACACCACCTCGCCACCGACCGACTTCAGGCCTTCATCGACACGATCCTGAAGCGCATGGTCTTCGACGGCGAAGAGCTCACCGAGCTCATGCAGCCCCTCGGCCTCAACTGGAAAGCCCGCCGCGTCGCGGAGCTCGCCCTGATGGAAGACCTTGTGCCGTTGCTCAAGAAGCGCGCCGGGGGGCGTGAGGTTTCCGGGCTGAATGCTTACGAATCGTGACCGGACTGAAGGAAATGACGCAGGAAGAAAAGCAAACGGCCATCCCGAAGCTTCGCTTCTCGGAGTTCAAGAATGAAAACAAATGGACAACCGAGTCGCTTGGCTCATTGGCAACCATTGTTAACGAAAGAGTCGGAGATCGCGAATGCGTCCCCATGAGTATTACGTCTGGTGTTGGCTTGGTGAGCCAGATCGAGAAGTTTGGTCGAATAATCGCGGGTGACTCCTATAAGAACTACGTTCTGATCAGGAAAAACGATTTCGCCTACAACAAGAGCGCCACGAAGGAATATCCAGAAGGATTTATCGCGCACTACAACGGCGATGAACCCGCTGCCGTTCCCAATAGCATCTTTACATGCTTCCGTATCAACGGAGATTCTCCAGATCCACGATATCTCAACTATCTGTTCCTTGGAAACCTCCACGGAAGATGGTTGCGCAAGTTCATCGAGGTAGGAGCGCGCGCGCACGGCTCACTGAGTGTGAAGGATGATGACCTGCTCGCGTTACCTATCCCGCTGCCAGTCGGCAAATCATCACTCGCCGAACAACAAAAAATCGCCGAGTGCCTGAGCACACTGGACGAGCTGATCGAAGCAGAAAGCCGGAAGCTCAACGCGCTCAAGGACCACAAGAAAGGGCTGATGCAGCAGCTCTTCCCCCGCGAAGGCGAAACCCGCCCCCGCCTGCGGTTTCCTGAGTTTCGAGAAGCGCCGGAGTGGCGGCTTTATACCATCTCAGACTTCGCCAAAGTCACAACCGGATCTCGAGACACACAAGACAAAGTAGATAATGGCAGATATCCGTTTTTTGTCAGATCACAAACCATTGAGCGTATCGACACCTACTCATATGACGGTGAAGCTGTACTGACCTCAGGGGATGGGGTTGGCGTCGGAAAGAACTACCACTACATCAACGGAAAGTTCGATTTTCATCAGCGGGTATATTGCATTTACGATTTTTCCGACATTGTTAATGGGCGGTTTTTCTATCTATATTTTTCAGAGCACTTCCGTACTCGAGTCATGAGAATGTCGGCAAAAAACTCCGTCGACTCCGTGCGAATGCCGATGATTACCGAAATGCCAGTCCCGCTCCCATCAGTAGGGGAGCAACTCTGCATCGCCGACTGTCTCTTTTCTCTAGAACACCAAATCACTGCACAAAGCGAGAAGCTCGAAATCCTCCGCACCCACAAGCGCGGCCTCATGCAGCAGCTCTTTCCGAATCCGTCCGAGTTTGAATCATGAGCGTAACCTCGTTCCCAAACCTGACCGCGTTGGCGCAACACCTCCGCGACGATCTGGAGAACAAGAAGTATGTTCTTCTCTATGCCTACAACGGCACCGGGAAGACGCGTCTTTCCACCGAGTTCAAGAACCTCGGGAAAAACGGCGACGAGCGCGACACGCTCTACTTCAACGCGTTCACGGAAGATCTGTTCTGGTGGGACAACGACCTAGAGAACGACCGCGAGCGCGTGCTGATGATCAACGCCGCGTCCCGGTTCTTCGCCGGCCTGGGCGAGATGGAAATGGACAACCGCATCCGCCCGCTTCTGAATCGCTACGCCGACTTCGACTTCCGCATCGATACCGCGAACCGGGAGATCAGCTTTTCACGCGAAGTCCAGGACGGCGACACCACCATGGTCGTTGATCACATCAAGGTATCCCGCGGCGAGGAAAACATTTTCATCTGGTGTTTCTTCCTCGCGATCGTGCAGCTCGCATTGGACGGCGCCGAAGCCTATCGCTGGGTGAAATACATCTATATCGACGACCCCATTTCCTCCCTCGACGAGCATAACGCCATCGCGGTCGCCAATCACCTCGCGCAGATGCTGAAGAGCGGAAGTAACAGCCTTAAAACGGTCATTTCCACCCATCACACCTTGTTTTTTAACGTGCTGTGCAATGAGCTTGGCAGGGCAAAAAAATACTTTCTCAGCAAAGGCAACCTTGCCGACTCCTACCTGCTTCGTGAAACGGGCGACACGCCGTTCTTCCATCATGTCGCGACGCTGACCGAGCTTTACGAAGCCGCTCAGAGCGGCCGTCTCTATACCTATCACTTCAACGTGCTGCGAGCCGTGCTGGAAAAGACGGCCAGTTTTCACGGTTATCCGAACTTTTCCGCGTGCATTCGCCGCGATGAAGGCGACCCCGATGGCATCCTCCATGCGCGCCTGCTCAACATCTTGAGCCACGGAAACTACTCGCTCTATGAGCCACGGGAGATGCTGGAGGAAAACAAGCGCTACTTCAGGAAGATCCTCTACGATTTTCTTGATAACTATCCCTTCAACCCCGCTCTGTTCCCGTCGGCACCGTCACCTTCAGACGTTTTAGTTAAGGACACTGCACAAGAGCTGGAAACCGCAAAGAGCTGAAACATGACGCATAAAGAACAACAACGCCTTGGCAAGACCCTGTGGGCCATCGCCGACCGTCTGCGCGGTGCGATGAACGCGGACGACTTCCGCGACTACATGCTGTCCTTTCTCTTCCTGCGCTACCTGTCGAGCAACTACGAGGCCGCAGCCCGCCGGGAACTGGGATCGGACTACCCCGAGCTGCCGAAGGATGATCTGCGCGTGCCGCTCGCGGTCTGGTACGACGCCAACCCGGCCGACGTCGCGGACTTCGAAAAGCAGATGCGCCTAAAGATCCACTACGTCATCAAGCCCCAGTACCTGTGGGACAACATTGCCGCGCTGGCCCGCCAGGAGAGCGACGCGCTGCTGGAAACCCTGCACGAGGGCTTCAAGTTCATCGAGAACGAGTCCTTCCAAAGCACCTTCCAGGGCCTGTTCTCGGAGATCAACCTCTACTCGGAAAAGCTTGGCAAGACGCAGGCACAGAAGAACAAGAAGCTCTGCGAGATCATCAAGGAGATCGACAAGGGCCTGGCGGAATTCTCCACCGAGGTCGATACGCTCGGCGACGCCTACGAATACCTGATCGGCCAGTTCGCCGCCGGCTCGGGCAAGAAGGCGGGCGAGTTCTACACGCCGCAGCAGGTGTCCACCATCCTCTCGCGCATTGTCACCCTCGACAGCCAGTCGCCCGAAGCCGGGCCGGTGAAACATCTCGGCAGCGTCTTCGATTTCGCGTGCGGTTCGGGATCACTGCTTCTCAATGTGCGAAACCAGGTGAGGAAGGCCGGTGGCACGATCGGCAAGATCTACGGGCAGGAGAAGAACATCACGACCTACAACCTCGCGCGCATGAACATGCTGCTGCACGGGGTGAAGGACACGGAGTTCGAGATCTACCACGGCGACACGCTCACGAACGACTGGGATTTCCTCCGCGAGACGAATCCCTCCAGGATGCCGAAGTTCGACGCTGTCGTGGCCAATCCGCCCTTCAGCTACCGTTGGGAGCCGACCGAGGCCCTGGCCGAGGACGTGCGCTTCAAGAACTACGGTCTCGCGCCGAAGTCTGCCGCCGACTTCGCGTTCCTCCTGCATGGCTTCCACTACCTCAAGGACCAGGGCGTGATGGCCATCATCCTGCCCCACGGTGTGCTATTCCGCGGTGGCACCGAGGAACGTATTCGCAAGAAGCTGCTCCTTGACGGCCACATCGACACCGTCATCGGCCTGCCGGCGAATCTCTTCTACTCGACCGGCATCCCCGTCTGCATCATCGTCCTCAAGAAATGCAAGAAGCCGGACGATGTCCTCTTCATCAACGCCGCCGAGCATTACGAAAAGGGCAAGCGGCAGAACGTGCTCCGCGAAGAGCACATCAACAAAATCGTCGAGACATACCAGTTCCGGAAGGAAGAGCCGCGCTACTCGCGACGCGTCAGCATGGCCGAGATCGAGCGAGAAGGTTTCAACCTCAATATCTCGCGCTATATCAGTACGGTAGAGCCCGAACCGGAAATCGACCTCGCCGCCACGCACAAGACGTTGGTCGACCTCGATCAGAAGATCCGCGACGCGAAGAATCGTCACAACGCGTTCTTGCGCGAGCTGGGCTTAGCGGAACTGCCATGACCTATTTCCGAGAGGTTTGATTTCCTGCTACTGTTCGCGCAGACATCAACGTGTCTTCGGAAATGCTGGAGTAGGCGATCCGCAAGTACCAGAACCGCGCCGTGGGAACCGCGCAGGTGATCGAGGAGCTGGTCGCTCTTGCGAAGGAAATGCGGGAAGCCGGCCGGCGCGGCGAGCAGCTCGGCCTGACCGATGGAGAAATGGCGTTCTACGATGCGCTCGAAACCAACGACAGCGCGGTCAAAGTGCTCGGCGACGAAACACTCAAAGCCATCGCGCGCGAGTTGGTCGCTACGGTCAAGAAGAACGTCACCATCGACTGGACGGTGCGCGAGAGCGTGCGTGCGCAGCTACGCGTATATGTGAAGCGCATCCTGCGGAAATACGGCTATCCCCCGGACAAGCAGGAGAAGGCGACCCAGACGGTACTCGAGCAGGCGGAAGTTCTCTCGAGTGCCTGGGCACAGGCATGAAAAATGGCGCGCCGGCGGCAAACCGTCCCGCGCCGGCTGCTGCTCGACGGGCGCCTGAAGGAGGATCCCGATGGCCCCTGGTGGTTCCGCACCGTCACCGGCACCACGCCCGACGGTCTCAGGACGCGCGTCATCTGGCGCAAGCGCCCGGCGGCGAGAATGCGGAAGGCATTGAGCGCGACAACCTAGTGCTCCACGTGTGGTTCAAGAAGCACGTGTCATCGCCGGTTGAACATCGGTTCTCCCGCACATTTGGTGAATCGGCGCCTGCGGTCGGGGGTACGCCGGGGGAGTTGTCTTTCGTCCTGGCAGTACGCGATGTCTCTTCAGCTACTGGGTTCGATCGCCGATCCGCCGGCCGATCCACGCCGCCGACGGCGCCCCCGCCAACCCCCACGCCTTGCCCCGTGTCGATCCCCGACCCCATCGTTCGACGTACCGGTGAAGGGGCACGGACACCTGCGCCCCGAGGGGCCGGACGGCCCGGTCCCCCGCCAGACCTTCACGACGGAGGCTCCCATGCAGATGATCCCGTACCTCAACTTCGCCGGTCGGTGCGCCGAGGCGTTCCGCTTCTACGAGAGCATCCTCGGCGGCAAGCTGGAGATGATGACCCACGGCGAAACGCCGATGGCGGACCAGGTCCCGCCCGAGATGCGCGACCTCGTCATGCACGCCCGCCTCATCACCGGCAACGCCATCCTCATGGGCTCCGACGCACTGCCGGGACACGAGGTCCAGCCGCGAGACCTCCACATCGCGCTCCAGCTCGACGACCCCGCCGAGGCGGAGCGCATCTTCGCCGCCCTCGCCGAGGGGGGGCAGGTCTCCATGCCGATCCAGAAGACCTTCTGGGCCGAGCGGTTCGGGATGCTCGTCGACCGATACGGGATCCCGTGGATGGTCAACTGCGGACCGGTGGCATGACCGAACGCCGGGGCGGGGCGGGAGCCACCGCCCCGGCGCCTCCGCGGTGCCGACCCGCCGCGCTGCATCACCTTCACCCGAGAAGATCATGACCCGACGCTTCGCCCTCGCCGCCTCGCTCGCCGCCCTCGCCCTCGCCGGCTGCGCCACCGGCGCGCCCCGCGACGGCCGCGAACCCCGCGACGCCGCCGCCGCGACCGCGGCCCCGCCGGCGACCGGCGCCCCGCGAGAGACCCGCCCGGGCGACGTCGCACCCCTCCACATCCGCATCAACCAGGTCGGCTACCTCCCCGACGCCCCCAAGGTCGCCGTCGTCTGCGCCCTCGAGCCCCGCGAGCTCCAAACCTTCGAGGTCCTGGACGACGACGGCGCCCGCGTCCTCGGCCCCGCTCCCGCCCGCCCCGCCCCGGGCTTCGGCCCCTGCGTCGCGACCTACCGCCTCGACTTCTCCGCGCTCCGCACCCCGGGGCGCTACCGAATCCGCGCCGGCGACGCCGTCTCCCCCACCCTCCGCATCGCCGCCGACGCCTACGCCGGCGCCGCCGACACGCTCCTCTTCTACCTGCGCCAGCAGCGCTCCGGCTACAACCCGCTCTTCCGCGACTCCGTCCACCACCGCACCGACGGGATCCTCGTCGACCACCCGACCCGCGCGGGCGAGTTCATCCCCGTCGCCGGCGGTTGGGCCGACGCCGCGGACTACCTGCAGTACGTGACGACCTCCGCCAACGCGACCTTCCTCCTCCTCATGGCCTACCGCGACCACCCGGCCGCCTTCGCCGACGAGTTCCGCGCCGACGGACTCCCCGGTGCGAACGGGATCCCCGACGTCCTCGACGAGGCACGCCACGGCCTCGAATGGCTCGTCCGCATGTTCCCCGAGGACGACCTCCTCCTCAACCAGCTCGGCGACGACCGCGACCACTCCTTCCCCGACCTCCCCGTCACCGACTCCTCCGACTACGGGTGGGGGAAGGGGGGATACCGGCCGGTCTACCCCTGCACCGGCAGGCCCCAGGGGCTCTTCCGCTACAAGAACCGGTCGGACGGCCTCGCCTCGACCGCCGGGAAGTTCGCCTCCGCCATGGCCCTCGGCGCGATCCTCCTCCGCGACCGCGACCCGGAATTCGCGGCGATCCTCCACCAGAAGGCCGTCGCCGCCTACGAACTCGGCCGCGAACACCCGGGCGTCTGCCAGACCGCGCCCGCCGGCGCGCCCTACTTCTACGAGGAGGACAACTGGGTCGACGACATGGAGCTCGCCGCCGCCCAGCTCCACGCCCTGACCGGCGAGCCGCGATACCTCCGCGAGGCCCTCGAGTACGCCCACCAGGAGCCCGTCACCCCCTGGATGGGCCAGGACACCGCACGCCACTACCAGTGGTTCCCCTGGCACAACAACGGGCACTTCGAGATCTGGCGCCTCGGCGACGAGGAGGCGCGCAAGACCGTCGCCGAATACTACCGCCGCGGCCTCGAGGCCGTCGTCGCCCGCGCCGACAACGGGTTCCGCGTCGGGATCCCCTTCATCTGGTGCTCCAACAACCTGATGGCCTCCTTCGCCACCCAGGCCCTCCTCTACCGCCGCATGACCGGCGACGACCGGTTCCTCGAATACGAGACCGCCGCCCTCGACTGGCTCTTCGGCACCAACCCGTGGGGCGTCTCGATGGTGATCGGCTACCCCGCCGCCGGCGTCACCGCGAAGGACCCGCACTCCATCGTCGCACGGCAGCTCGGGGTCCAGACCCAGACCGGCGGGCTCCTCGACGGGCCGGTCTACCGCTCGATCTTCGAGAACCTCATGTACATCCGCCTCGTCGAGCCCGACGAGTACGCGGCCTTCAACACGGGCCACATCGTCTACCACGACGACTTCGGCGACTACTCGACCAACGAGCCGATCATGGACGGCACCGCCAACCTCGCCTACCTCCTCTCCGCGCTGGCCTCGCCCCCGCCGGCGCCCTCGAAGGCGACGATGGACCGGTGACCTCCGGCGCCCGCCCGGTTGCGCAAGCGCCGACCTCGCGTAACTTTCGGTCCACAAGCGACCTGGACGACCCCGGCCGCCGATCCGGCCGCCACGCCCCGCGAGAGTCGACGACGCCATGTACCCCGGCTTCACCGAGCGGCGACGCCCGCGGCGCCTCGGATACGAGCGCCGCATCACGCTCCTCGCCTTCCTCGTCGGGCTCCCCGGCGCCGTCGTCGCCCTCCTCCTCCTCTGGCTCGGCGACCACGAGCCGCGGCTCCAGTGGACGCTCACCGCCGTCGTCCTCGGCGCCTGGGCCGCCCTCGTCGCCACCCTCCGCGACCGCGCGATCCGGCCGATCCAGACCCTCGCCAACCTCCTCGCCGCCCTCCTCGAGGGCGACTACTCCATGCGCCCCTCCGGCGCCCCGACCGACGACGCCCTCGGCCTCGCCTTCCGCGAGGTCAACGCCCTCGGCCAGACCCTCCGCGAGCAGCGACTCGGCGCCCTCGAGGCCACCGCCCTGCTCCGCAAGGTCATGGACGAGATCGACGTCGCCGTCTTCACCTTCGACCACGAACGACGGCTCCGCCTCGTCAACCGCGCCGGCCAGCGCCTCCTCGCCCGCCCCGCCGAACGCCTCCTCGGCCTCACCGCCGAGGAGATCGGCCTGGCGGAAGCGCTGACGGGCGAGAGCCCCCGCCTCGTCGACGCCGCCTTCCCCGGCGGCGCCGGGCGATGGGAGGTCCGGACCGGCGAGTTCCGCCAGGGAGGGCTCCCCCACACCCTCCTCGTCCTCACCGACCTCAGCCGCACCCTCCGCGAGGAGGAGCGCCAGGCCTGGCAGCGCCTGGTCCGCGTCCTCGGGCACGAGATCAACAACTCCCTCGCCCCGATCAAGTCGATCGCGGCGTCGCTCCAGACCCTCCTCGACCGCGAGCCCCGGCCCGCCGACCTCGAGGACGACGTCCGCCGCGGCCTCGGCGTCATCACCGCCCGCAGCGACGCGCTCAGCCGCTTCATGACCGCCTACGCCCGCCTCGCCCGGCTCCCACCCCCCCGGACCGCACCCGTCGACATCGCCGAGCTCGTCCGCCGCGTCGCCTCCCTCGAGACGCGCATGCCCGTCGGCATCGCCGCCGGCCCCGACACCGTCGTCCACGCCGACGCCGACCAGCTCGAGCAGCTCCTCATCAACCTCGTCCGCAACGGCGTCGAGGCCGCCCAGGAGACCGGCGGCGCCGTCCGCATCGGCTGGCGCCGCGACGGCAACCGCCTCGAGGTCTACGTCGACGACGAGGGCCCCGGCCTCCCCGAAACCGCCAACCTCTTCGTCCCCTTCTTCACCACCAAGCCCCAGGGCACCGGGATCGGCCTCGTCCTCTGCCGCCAGATCGCCGAGGCCCACGGGGGTACGCTGACCCTCGCCAACCGCGAGGATGGACCGGGGTGCCGCGCCGTCCTGCGGCTGCCGGTGGGTGGGGGGTGAGGGGGCACGCCCCCTTGCGGCACGGGCAAATCCAATGTGAATTGCAGAGCACAGGCCCACGGCGAGGCGCGTCGTGAAGCCCGGTGCGTCATGGGCCCCGCCGTCCTGGCCCGCGCGCCGACGGGAGCGGCTCGACCGAACCGTGGACCGCGTCCTTACATTGGATCCCCTGGAGCGAGAATCATGCGTCGTCGTGCACTCTGGATCCTCTGTCACCTGGGAGTGCTCGCCATGGCCGCACCCTCTCTCGGCTGGAGCCAGCAGGGTTCCACCTGCCCCGCGCCGACCAACGGCCCCTCCCCCGTCCTGCACGTCCGGGGCGCCGTGGACTCTCCGCTCGACCTGAGCGCCGACGACCTCGCCGGCCTCCCCCGCCGGCGCCTCCAGGTCGAGGAGCGCGAGGGAGGCGCCGCCGAGTACGAGGGGATCCTCCTCGCCGACGTCCTCGCCCGCGCCGGCGTGCCGATGGAGTCGCTCCGGGGACGCCAGGCGGCCACCGTCGTCGTCGCCGAGGCCCGCGACGGCTACCGGGCGGTCTACGCGCTGGCCGAGCTCGACCCCGCCTTCAGCGACCGGGAGCTCGTCCTCGCCGACCGGAAGAACGGCGCCGAGCTCTCCGCCGACGAGGGCCCCTTCCGGCTGATCATGCTCGGGGAACGCCGCCACTCGCGGTGGATTCGGCAGTTGAGCTGCCTGCGGGTGACGCAGCCGTAGAAGGCCCTGGACAGAGCTGGACCGCCCCGTCGGCATAGCGGCCCGCCTTTCCGAATGGAAGTCGACGTGAACGCGGAGAATCCGAGAACCGTGCCCGGTTGGTCGCTGGTGCTGGCCTCGGTGGCGCTCGCCGCCCTGGCGTCGTTCGTGCTCGTCCTTATCCCGGCGTACGCCGTCGAGGTCGCACGCCTCACGACCGACGGCGCCGCGACGGAGATCGGCCGGGGCCGCGCCACGCTCTTGGAAACCGAGGGCGCGGGGGTGCTCCGGGTGCTCCTCCTCCCGATCGCCATCGCCGCGATCCCGCTCTTCATCGGAAACCGGCGCGCGCGCCTGGCTCGCGCGATCTCGGCGCTGCTCCTCATGGGCTTTGCCGGCGTCGCGCTCATGAGCGTCGGGGTGTTCTACCTCCCGAGCGCCATCGCCATGGCGGCCTCGGCCGTGTGGAAGCTCGGGCACGACGCCGAGGGCCCGGCCCACGCGCCCGGCGCGTAACGCGGTGAATCGAAAAGGCGACGACGGCGCGACGAACGGGTGCCGGGACCGGCGCTGAAGGCCCGGCACGGCTCCGCGTGACCGGGCCACTCCAGCCGCCCGCCCCACAGCCCTCCGGACCCGCCGCGCGACCTCACGGCACGATCTCCAGCGGCACCCCGCCACCCGCCCGCTCGATCCGACGCGCGAGGGCGACCGCGTCGCTCTCCGTCATCCGGATGCACCCGTGCGACGCCGCGGTGCCGATCGATTCCGGGTCGTTCGTGCCGTGGATGTAGTACGACGGCTCCCGGAAGTAGATCTTGACCCCCCGCATCGGATTCGCCGGATCGCCCGGCGCACGCGGCTTCTTCCCCCGCGCCCACGGGGAGTTCGGAGGATTCCACGACGGGTTCCACTCGATCCGACCCGTCCGGAAACTCCCCGTCGGCGTCGGGTTGCTCGGCTTCCCGACGGCGACGTTGTACGTCTGCACGGTCTTCCCACCCTCCCTCACGTAGAGCCGCCGCTCCGACAGATCGACCTTCAGACTCAGGCCTTCCTGCGCAAAGCCGAAGAACCCGGCGATGTCCGACCGGAAGACCAGCGCGAACGCGGCGATCGGGATGGCGACGAGGAACATCCCGAGCCACAGGTAGAATCTCGTACCTCGCATGCTACCTCCCTGGTCGACGTCCAAGGACGAGGGACGCAAGTGGTGTTCCTGGAAATACTTGGGGCTTTGGGGGGCCTGGGCCCCCCGGGGACGGCCCTTGGGGGCGGGAGGTGGCCCCTGCGGGGCGGGGGGGGTGCCCTGGCGGGCGGGAGGCGGCCCCTTCGGGGCGGGGGCCCGGTGGGCGGGGGTGGCCCCCGGAGGGGGCGGGGGCGGCCCTGGCGGGCGGGGGTGGTGCGGCCAGCCCTCTGCTCCCCTGCTGGCACGGTGCTCTCGGGCAGGGTAGATTTTCTGGCAGTATTACCTTCCCGGATGCCGGCCGGCCCGGGAACGAGTCGCCACCGCCTCGCCGACCTCCGCGCCGCTTTACATAGAACTCGAGATCGAAATCGAAGAAGCGGCGCTCGATCATTCTACCAACTTGTGGATTACTACCGCAGCAAGTCTGTAGAGTTGGCCGGCCCGATCTACGAACGATCAACCATGCGATGCCTTCTGATTGCCACCATCTTCGGCGTAGCCGCCGTCGGACCCGTCTTCGGCCAGGGCCCTGAGACGCTCGAGAGCAATCCGAAATGGCAGGAGCGGTGTCGCGCCGCGGCCGAGGTCGTGGCCTTGGGGCCGTATGACCCGGGTTGGAGGACCGCCGTGAGCAACCTCGGCCAGTGCGAAGATACCGGTGGTCGGGTTCTCGCGGAGCTGTGGCGATCGCGGCCGCAGGATGTCGAGGTGTTGGAACCGCTCGCCATCGCATCACGACGCCTTAGCGACCAGCGCATCCTGGACGCGGTCCTCGATATCGCCGCCGACGAAGGCGCGGAAACCGTGCTCCGGCTCTTCGCACTTGGCGCGCTGGTTTCCTATGTGCACCCACGCTACAGGGCACAGCCGGCCGAACACGAGCCGCCGGGCTACGATAGCGCCGATCCCGCATTCGATGGGTACCCGCTCGCTCTGTCCGTCTCAATGCACGGGTACACCAGGCCGGGCGCTCGTCCGTTTCCTCCCGGCCACGAGCGGCGGATCCTTGACGAAGTAGCACGGATCCGAGATTCGACAAGCGACCCGCTCGTGGCCCGAGCCGCGCGTCACATCGTCCGAACCGTACGCGTTGAGGGGACGCCCTAGGGGTGGCCGTGCGGGCGTAGGCGAGGATGCGCCGGACGGGCTGCGCAGAAGCCCACGCGCGAAAGGCGCGGGACCGTGGTAAGCTGGGGGAGGCGGCCCGGGGTGGGGCGGGGTGGCTCCAGGGCGGTGTTGGCAACCCACTGCTCCCTCGCTGGCGCGGCGCTCTTGGGCGGGATAGATTTTCCGGCCGTTTCACCTCCCTGGATGCCGACCGGCCCGGGAGCGGAGCCGTCGGCCACTGACCGCCCTTCCGACCAGCGACCCATGACGCCCCGAACCCTCTCCGTCCGTGATCGAGCCCACGCTCTCGCTTTCGCCTTCGTCTTCACGACCGCGACCGTGACCACGCCGGCCGCGGGGCAGGCACCGACGCCCCCGCGGGAACCGGCGCCCAGTCAGTCCGCCGCCCCCATCTCCGCGCCCGTCCCCCTCACGATCGGCGAGACCTTCACGATCGAGTCGCGGGTCCTCGGCGAGACGCGGCGGATCAACGTCTACGTCCCGTCCGGGTGGGCCGTGCAGCCGGGGGCGCCGCTGCCGGTCCTCTACATGCCCGACGGCGGGATCGAGGAGGACTTCCTCCACGTCGCCGGGCTCCTCCAGGTCTCGATCGGGAACGGGACGATGCGGCCCTTCCTCCTCGTCGGGATCGAGAACACCGCCCGCCGCCGCGACCTGACCGGCCCGACCGACAACCCCGAGGACCGCAAGATCGCCCCGGTGGTCGGCGGGTCCGCCGCCTTCCGTCGCTTCCTGCGCACCGAGCTGATCCCGGCCGTGAAGGCCCGGTACGCCACGACCGACGAGTCCGCGATCGTCGGCGAATCCCTCGCCGGCCTCTTCGTCGTCGAGACGCTCCTCGAGGAGCCCGACCTCTTCGACACCTACATCGCCTTCGACCCTAGCCTCTGGTGGAACCGCGGCGCCCTCGTCGAGCGCGCCGCCGCCCGGCTCGACGCCGCCGCCCGGCTCGACGCCGCCGCCGGCCGCACCCTCTACCTCGCGAGCAGCAGCCAGGAGGAGATCGCCGAGCTCACCCGTCGCCTCGCCGACCTCCTCGCCGCCCGCGCCCCCGCGGAGCTCCGCTGGCACTACGAGCCGATGCCCGAGGAGACCCACGCGACGATCTACCATCCCGCCGCGCTCCGGGCGTTCCGGCGGGTGTTCCGGCCGTAACGGAGGGCCGCACCATGGACCGGATCGCCCAACACCTCGACGAACTCCGCCGCGCCTACCGCGGCGGCGCCTGGCACGGCCCCGCCCTGGGCGAGGTCCTCGCCGATGTCTCGGCCGACGAGGCCGCCGCCCGCCCCCTCGCGACCCACACGATCGCGGAGATCGCGCTGCATGCTACGGCGTGGACCGAGGAGGTGGCGCGTCGCCTCGACGGCGGCGCCCCATCGCTCCCGGAGAGAGGAGACTGGCCGGGGGCCGGCCCGATCACCGAGACGACGTGGGCCGGGATCCTCGCCGACCTCGACCGCGCCCGCGCCGCCCTCGAGGCGGCGGTCGAGCGCTTCCCGGCCGACCGGCTCGACGAGATCGTCGGCACGCCCACGCGCGACGCCCCGCTCGGCATCGGCATCACCTACGCGACGATGCTCCACGGCCTCGCGCAGCACGACGCCTACCACGCGGGCCAGATCGCGCTCCTCAAGGCCGGGCTCCGCCGAGGCCGGCCGCCGTCGGAACGGTGACCGTCGAATAGGAGGCGGCCGGCGCCCCACGGCCGCACAACCTCCTTGCGTTCCCGCCGTTCACTTCGCATGTATAGATATTCGACGGTCGACCGGCCGCCCGTCCCGCCAGACGCCGCCGAGCGCGCCCTCACCCATGGCCTGTACGCCCTCTGCGCCGTCGACGGCGACGGCGTCCCGATCGGCTGCGGCCGCGTCGTCGGCGATGGAGGACTCTAATTCTACCTCCAAGACGTCATCGTCGCCCCGGTGATCCTGGGCCGCGGAGTCGGCGCCGCGCTGACCGAATGGCTACTCCGCTACATCGACAACATGACGCGCCCCGGCGCCTTCGTCGGCCTCTTGGCCGCGATTGGCGCAAGCGGCTTCTACCGCCGCTTCGGCTTCGCGGAACGCCCGACTGAACGCCAGGGCATGTACTGCGTCTATTAGCCCCCCGGTCCGCCACGCCCGGCGGCCGACCCCCAAACCCGCAGCACCCGATGTGCCCGACGGAGGGCCGATGCTGATCCGACTCGAGGAGTCCCGCGAGCTGGCCGACGTCCCCGTACGCCTCGCCGCGCTCGGCGCCGTGCGCCACGCTCCAGCAGCAAGGCGACGTCGCGTCCCGCGACATGCGCCTCCCGCGCCACGTCACGCCCCCGTCGACGCGCTAGCGGCACGACTCCAAGACCGCCGGCGCACTCGCCGGCCGCGCCCCCGGCCACGGGTTCGACGACGTCCAACCATCGGCCGCTGCCGTCCGAGCGTGCCGGCCATCGACCTCGGTCTCTACTTCGGCAAGGTGCCACTGCTGCACGCCCTGGGGTGGTGCTGAATGATAGGAGTCGATTACGGAAGTCTGTGCCGATGCCGGGTGCATGCACGATTATGCGCACTTTGCGCGCCCCTGCAACGGCATGGCCGACGGGCTGCTAAGAATCTTCCGCTGTTGGGTTGCCGCATACGTCGGCGGCAATGGTATGTAAGCGACCATTCCACGTGACAATGGGCATTAAAGAGAATCAGACAATAATTCAAGATGTGAGAAACGACGATCAGACAGACGTGCACCCCAGCAGATCCAGAGCAGCGGCTCTCATATCATATTTTCTTCGTTGGGTGTCGAACTGGCTGGTAGTACCCTTCGCCTTCGTGGAGAATGTGTGCGCGCGGCTTGCCCATGCCCTGCGGGGATGGGCATTCTTGCAAGTTCTGGAACGCGTCGCTCACTTAGGCGTCCTAGTTGCCGTGATATCCTATGTGCTACACACCGACGACCGCAGACGCTCCGATCATTACCAAGCCTGGCAAGTAATCAATCTAACACAAGGCAAGACGGGAAATGGCGGACGGATCGATGCGATGCAGAGGTTGAACACTGACAAAGTGTCGATGCGGGGTATCGACGTGACGCGTGCATTCCTAGATGGTGTTCAACTCCCAGGCAGTAGATTAGAGCATGCGCGACTTGATTCTACATCACTTGCGAATGCGAATTTTCGGCGAGCAGACCTATCATTCGCTAAGCTGCACAAGGCAAATATACAGTGTGCCGACTTCCGTGGAGCATATCTTGGCTATGCAGATCTTGCCGCATCGCATGCTCAATACGCCGAGTTTACCCGTGCTAGCATGCGGCGAGCGAACCTAAGTAATGCGTTTCTCTTTGGCGCAAAGCTTGACGGTGTGAATCTATTCGAGGCCGACATTTCCGACACGAACCTGCAAAAGGCAACTCTGGAAGGGGCACGGATGGATCGAATACGCGCAAGAGAGGCCGAGATGGTCGGTACTCGACTGCGCGGCGCTCACATCCGAGAGGCAGATTTGGCAGATGCACGCCTCGACGGGAGTGATTTATCATCGGTTGACCTGACCGATACCGATGTAGCTGGCGTTTCGTTACTCGGTTCAGACTTGAGTCATGCCAATTTGGACAATCTGAAAAACTGGAGAGCAATTCGCTCCCTATATGGTGCCAACCTTTATGGAGTGCGGAATGCTCCCGCAGGATTTATTAGATGGGCCGTGGACACGATGGGAGCCGTACAAGTGTCTCGTTTCGAGGAATGGGTGGAGTTGGCTGAACGGGCGATCCCGGTGGGGATGTTTGACGTGACCGCGTTTGCCCGCTTTGGACCAGGCCACCGGAATTGCCAATAGCAGTCCACGTAAATTCATTGATCAGGTCAGAGCGGAACGACGGCTAACATCGGGTTACCCATGTGCCGCTACAGGCCTTGTCCCTCGGCCGCTCGGGACATGCGCCTAAGTTCCGCTTAGCTCCACTCCGGCGTACGTCCGCAATCCTTAGAACGTTATGCGCCAGTGGTCCTATCGACGTTTCCGAAGTAGAATAGTCATTCGCCCTTTGCGGAGAGGATCGAATGGTTGAGGTTGCTACACTTGAGTCTTTGCTGAATGAATCGCTCGCGACCTTATTGCAGAGTCACGCGGATCTAATCACAACGGGCGTGAGTGAACGAACTCTCTGCGCTCGGCTCGCACTCGAACTTGAGAAACGCCTCGGGGATTATGGTCTAGCCGGTACGTATTATGCCGATGTCGAATACAACCGGAAGCAAGGCGGTAGGGTGAAGACGATCTTGGATGGTCAGGAACGGGTGGTTGCGATTACTTGCGACCTAATCCTGCACTCCCGCGGAAAATTGATCCGCGACGATAATCTTATCGCCATCGAAATGAAGAAGAGTTCGGGATCGAAAGCGGACAAAGAATCAGATCGCAACCGCCTTCGAGCACTAACAAAGGAGAGTTATGACGGCATTTGGTCAGCGGACGGCATTACAAGACCGGAGCACGTTTGCGGCTACAAGCTCGGCCTGTACATGGAACTGGACATAAGGGCCCGAAAATGTCTCCTAGAGTATTATCGGAGAGGATGCTTACAACGAACTGCGGAGATGGACTTCTAGGATGCCCTTGGGTATTGCCTTCGGCTCCGCATAGTTCGAAAACCATCCAAGCTGGCTCTCACGGCTCGCAAGCGAAAGCTACTCCGCTCCCGAACGCTATGGCCGGACTCGCACCTCCTGGAATCCAACGGATCCTAAATTGCGTTGCGAACTTCGCATTTTCACGGCCGCATTGGGTGCGCCTTGTTCCTTGTTTCGTTGCGCAACAGCGATTTCGGCCCCATCCTCGCCATGGCCACGTTATACACAATATACGATCGGTGAAGTTGAGCTGTGGAATTCATCCGCGCCATATGCTTACAGAGGAAGTCCATCCGAGCGGAGGCGACTGGCGCAGCGCGGCTTGCGAAACGGCTCGCCCCCAAAGCGACTGGGATCGCTCGCTTGGCGTGCCTGTCGAATTCCTACCCCTATACGATCTGATCACTTTTCATAGTCGCAATTGGCTCCTCGCGAATTGTTTTCCGGTGGAAGCGGCCGATATCATCTACCCCGGTGTGCCGATCACTCAACCGGCGGTAGGAAGCAAGTCTAATCCCGGGACCTAACCGCCTTGCTGGATGGAGGCGCTGCCGCATCCCGGCAATGAGCCTGGGAAGTAGTGGCACTATTAATAGCAACGAACATTTGATTCACCCGTCGCTGCTGAATGTTGACCACGATTGGTACCGGATGAGCCCGCCCGTTGCCTCAACCAAAATTCACGCCCCCGCATGAAGCACACCGGCCCTCCAGGACATGCGCTGCTGTCCGGGGCAAGGGACTTGAATTTGGGCAAACCCACCATGCCTTTGAGGTGTTCGCAGTTTCTAAGTAAGCAACGCACGCCTCAACCCCTGCGTATGTTGCGCGCATGTGTGGTTCACCTGCGAAGAAGGGCCATGCAGGTTTCTCGTGGGAGTAATTGATCCATCCCTCAAACGGAGGTGGAAAGGTGAAAATCCAAACCATTCGTCTGCAGAATTTCCGCTCTTACAAGGATCAAACCATCAACCTCGGCGACTATAACTGCTTTGTAGGCGCCAACGGGGCAGGGAAATCGGCCGTTCTTACCGCGTTGAACGTGTTCTTTAGGAACCCCGATGTACCAACAAACACAACCGTGCTTCAAAGAGAAGACTTTCACTTAAAGGATACCACGAAGCCGATTGAGATTACGGTAACATTCTCGGACCTTTCGGCCGAGGCCATGGAGGATTTCAAAGAGTATGTACGGCATGGGCAACTCGTCGTTACCGTACGCGCTACATGGGACGAGCAGCGTCAATGCGCGGAAGTTAAACAATACGGCTCTCGCCTAGTAATGAAGCAGTTCGCCCCTTTCTTCAAAGCTGACTCGGAGGGCGCCAAAGCTCCCGAGTTGAGGACAATGTATGAGTCATTGCGGAAAGAATTCCCAGAACTTCCCACTGCGCAAACAAAAGGGGCCATGGCCACAGCCTTGCGGGACTTCGAGCAATCGCATCCAGAACTATGTGTCTTAGTGGAGAGTGAGGACCATTTTTATGGCTGGAGTAAGGGGGCCAATCGACTCGCGCGGCATTGTCAATGGGTGTACATCCCTGCAGTCAAGAATCCCACGGATGAACAGCAGGAAAGTAAGAATACGGCTCTCGGCCAACTCCTCCAGAGAACCATTCGATCCAAGATCGATTTTGCAACTCCAATCGCAGAGCTCCGGCGCGAACTAAATACCAAGTACAAGGAGCTAATCGATCGTGAGCAATCCGTCTTGGCGGAGATATCCGGCAGCATTCAGGCACGCTTACGCGAGTGGGCACATCCCGGGGCTAAACTAGAGCTTCAATGGCACTACGATCAAGAAAAGACAGTCGTTGTAAATGAGCCCTTTGCCCGCATATCAATCGGAGAGGGGCCTTTCATCGGCGAACTAGCGCGACTTGGACATGGCTTGCAGCGATCTTTCATCGTAACGCTGCTTCATGAGCTTGCGATGACCGGAGCATCTGGACAACCGACCCTGATACTCGGTTTTGAAGAACCCGAACTATACCAACATCCACCTCAGGCCCGACACCTCGCAACCGTGCTAGAGAAGCTGTCCACAGAGGGCTGCCAGATATTAATCACCACTCACAGTCCATACTTCGTGTCAGGGCGTGGGTTCGAATCCATCCGTTTTGTCCGCAAGGCATACCCAAATGGTTCGACGGAAGTAAAGAGTCTCACGCATGAAAAACTGGCAGAATCTCTTGCAATGGCCTTAGGGGAAGATCCTCCGCCAGCTACGTCAATTATGGCGGTTGTTGAGCAGATCATGCAACCGTCGCAGAACGAACTGTTCTTTTCTCGCGTTCCTATCCTTGTAGAAGGGGTTGAGGACATTGCGTACGTCTCAACATATCTCCAAATGCTCGGAAAGTGGACAGAATTTCGACGTTACGGTTGTCATTTTATTGTCTGCGGTGGAAAGGGCCAGATGAGTCGGCCGCTTGCCATTGCGATTGGCTTGGGAATCCCCGCCTTTGTGATATTCGATGGGGATACAAATGCAAAGGACAAAGGCCAACGTGATGCGAATCGCAGAGATAACGGGTGTATACTTAGCCTGTGTGGTCATACAGGTGCCGATCCGCTTTCAGAATCGAATTACTGGAGCGGTGACTTAGTGATGTGGAGTACCAACATCGGTGCCGTTGTACGCGCAGATGTTGGTGAAGATTATTGGGAGTCCGCTGAAAAGCGTGTTCGTGCCGAGTTTTCTCTAACGCATGGGGTTAACCGGAAGAACGCCCTACTGATTGCGGCGACCCTTGAGAAGCTATGGGGAGAGGGTATTCGATCCTTGCAGCTTGAAAGGCTCTGCACCACGATACTTGAGCATGCCGCCCGCGTTCACGGGCCAATCGTAGAGGAATCGCCGTTGCCGGTTTGATATCTTGGGTTGACCATGAGAGGAGTGCGACTGAACAGTGCACACAAATCGGGCGTGCTGCTGTTCGTTCGGCACTATCACTTTTCTAGTCACCGCCGTTAATAACTTGGCAGGCGACAGTACGATCAGAGGTGTCCTGTTTGTTACATGCTTCGCAATCTGGAGCATGGATAGACAGCAGATTGAAATGACACATGCGCACACGCCATGAGCATTCACGCATACCACGTGCCCGGTGCAGGCGCAGGAATCGATCATCGGTAGGGAAGAGGCTTGCTACGAGGTCGCGATAATGGCGTCGATTTCGGATCCAAGTCACGGTTTCGCGACGGCCAGTGCGGCGTGCGGTCGAGATATGCGCGCGGTCTCAAGCGGTCCGCATCCGGCCTTCCCGGCGTGATCGAGGTATGAACGCGCAGGGTCAACGTGTTGCTGTGAGCGTGGTACGCCAGCGCAATCTCGCGGCTGTGTCCCCGACCGCCAAGTATGGGCTTCCCGAGGAGGAAATCATGGTCGACTCGTTCGCCTTGTTGAATGCGGCCAGCGCATCCTGCCTGCTCACAATCCCCTCTAGATGCGGACGCCCCCGCCTTGCCCCCACCCCCCACCCACCCCATCTTCCCCCGCATTCCCGCATCTCACAGCAACATCGCCGGCACCGGGGCCACCCCCATCCGCCGCGCAACCTCCGTGAGGAGCCGTACCATGTCGATGCCGTACCCCTTTCCGCCGTCCATCGCACGCGTTGGACGCGCGTTGACACCAACCCGTCCGGCCGCCGCCATGGCCACCCCACCCGCGGCGGCCGCCTCCTCGGTAACTGCCGCCCGGCCTAAGGCCACCCGGCGCGCCACCCTGCACGCCCTCCGGCGCGCAGCCAGGGCCGCCGCCGGCACCATCGCCACCACCACCTTCGTCGCCCTGACAACCCTCGCCGCCGCCGCGCAGCCCGCCCCCGCCCAATCCACCTCCGCCGCCTACCGGGCCGCCGTCCCGGCGACGGCGAAGTCCGACGACGGGCTCTTCACCGTGCACCGCGTCGGGGATCGGCTGAAGTTCGAGATCCCGGACAGCATCCTCGGGCGCGACATGGCGGTGATGAGCCGGTACGCGAAGGCGCAGGAGGACCTGGCGGACGGGGGCGACCGGATGGCGCCGAACATGGTCGTCCGCTGGGTGCGGCGGGGCGACCGGATCGACCTGCGCGCGATCTCGCACGAGACGACGGCGGACGAGGGGTCGTCGCTCCACATCGCGGTCGAGAACTCGAACTTCGCGCCGGTCCTCGCGTCGCTGAAGATCGAGGCGCGCGGGGACGTGACCTCCGTCGTCGATGTGACCGATCTCTACCTCGGCGACGTCCCGGCCTTCACCCTCCCGCCCAGCACCCGGAACCGCTTCGCGGTGCGGCGCTACGACCGCGACCGGAGCTGGCTCGAGTGGGCGAAGAGCTTCCCGATCAACGTCGAGATCCGCGTCGTCCAGACCTACGCGGCCGACCGGCCGCCGTCGAACGCGCGGGGCGGGACGATCTCCTTCGAGGTCAACCACTCGATGGTCCTGCTCCCGAAGGAGCCGATGATGCCTCGCCTCTGGGACGAGCGCGTCGGCTACATCTCGATCGCGCGGACGAACTACTCGCGCGACTTCCAGGGCGTCCGCCCCGAGCGCTACGCGGTCCGCTACCGCCTCGAGCCGAAGGACCCGGAGGCGTTCCGCCGCGGTGAGCTCGTCGAGCCGAAGAACCCCTGGGTCTGGTACATCGACCCGGCCACCCCGCCCGAGTGGATCCCGTACATCAAGGAGGGGATCCTCGAGTGGAACGAGGCGTTCGAGGAGGCGGGGTTCAAGAACGCGATCCAGGTCCGCGTCGCGCCGACCGAGGAGGAGGACCCGGAGTTCTCGCTCCTCGACGCCCGCTACTCCGTCGTCCGCTACGTCGCCTCGCCCGTGCGCAGCGCGAACTCCTCGGGCGACGTCGTCGACCCGCGCTCGGGCGAGGTGATCCGGGCGCACACGAACCTGTACCAGGGCGTCCTCGAACGGCTGCGCTGGTGGCTCGTCTCGCAGGTCGGCGCGGCGAACCCGGCGTTCCAGACGAAGTCGCTGTCCCAGGAAGACATGGGCGAGGCGATCCGGTACGTGATCTCGCACGAGACCGCGCACTCCGTCGGGCTGCCGCACAACCAGCGGGCGAACTTCGTCTTCCCGATCGACTCGATCCGCAACCCGGACTTCGTGAAGCGGATGGGGCACTCGGCGTCGTCGGTCGGGCGGACGCGCTACAACTACGTCGCGCAGCCGGGCGACGGCGTCGATCCCCGGCGCCGGGTCGGGCTCTGGGACAAGTGGGCGGTGCGGTGGGCGTACACGCCGATCCTCGACGCGAAGACGCCGGAGGAGGAGTTCGAGACGCTGAACCGCTGGGTCCTGGAGATGGCGGAGAAGCCGTGGGGTCGCTTCGCCTCCGCGCAGTTCGGGATGGACGTCGAGTGGGACCCGTACCGGATGACGGAGGGGATCTCGGATGACCCGGTCGCCGCCGCCGAGCTGGGGATGAAGAACCTGCGGACGATGGTCGAGAACCTGGAGTCGTGGGTGCTCGAGCCGGGCGACGACCACTACGAGCTCGAGACGCACTACCTCCAGGCGCTCACGCAGTGGAACCGCTACGCGGAGCACGCGTCGGCGGCGATCGGCGGGAGCTGGACACACCACAAGCGCTGGGGCGAGCCGGGGCCGGTCTACCGGGCGGTCGAGCGCGAATACCAGAAGAAGGCGATGCGCTTCCTGGACGAGCACGTGCTGCGCACGCCGACGTGGGCGCTCGACATGGAGCTGCTGCGTCGCCTGGAGCACGCGGGCGCGGTCGAGCGGATCCGGGCGTACCAGGAGCTGGCGGTGAAGCGGCTGCTGAACCCCGCGCGGCTGGCGCGGATGATCGAGCACGAGGCGTTCCTGGGGGATGCGACGTACCGCCCCGCCGAGATGCTCGACGACGTGCGCGGCATCGTCTGGCGCGAGCTCGCCGAGAACCGCCCGATCGACACCTACCGCCGGAACCTCCAGCGCGCGTACATCGAGCAGGCGCGGTACCTCCTCCACGAGGCGACGTCGAAGCCGTGGACGCCACCGTCCTCGGGGAACCTCCGCGTCAGCCGCGACGACGACCCGCCGCTCGAGGCGGAGCTGCACGTCGGGCAGTCGGACATTCGCCCGCTGATCCGCGAGCAGCTCACGCTCCTCGACCGCGAGATCGCCAACGCCCTCGCCCGCGGCATCCGCGACCGCATGACGCGGATCCACCTCGAGGACGCGCGGGTCCGGATCGCCGCCGCGCTCAACGGCCCCGCCGCGGCCCCGGCCGCCGCCACCGCGGCGAACCGGCAGGGGACGGCGGTGAGCCAGGAGTAACGGTTGCATCCCCTGGGCGCCCCGCGGCATAATGATCCCGCCGCGGGGCGCCCTTCGCCTTCCCGCCCCCGGTCCAGCTCCCCCCGGAGACAACCCCTTTCGACCCGATGCCCCATGACCGACGACGGACCGAACCGCTACGGCTTCGAATGGGTCCCCACGCCGAACGCGAAACGACTGGAGCTCCGCCCCGTGCTCCTGGCCACGGAGTCGTTGGGATGAGACGACGCCTCGCGATCCCCGCCCTCCCCGCCCTCCTCCTCGCCGCCGGGTGCGCGGCCGATGCGCCGTCGTCTACGGCCGGCGATTGGCGGGTGGAACGGGACACGATCGGCGACACGATCGTCGTGCGGACCCTCGGCGGCAGCGTCTGGGGCCGGCCGGCGACCCTCGTCGAGGAGCTCTCGATCGGCGCCCTCGAAGGCGAGGACGAGGTGACGTTCGGGTACGTGCAGGAGCTCGCGCCCGACCCGGAGGGCGGCGTCTACGTCTTCGACGCGAACGCCCCCGCGCTCCGCCACTTCGACGCCTCGGGGCGGTACCTCCGGACCCTCGGCCGCGAGGGGGCGGGGCCGGGGGAGTACGGGAAGGAGAGCCTCGGGATCGCCCTCCGCCGCGACGGGCGGATTGTCTTCCGCGACGCGTCGAACCAACGGGTCATCGTCTACGACCCCGACGGCACCCCCGTCGCGCACTGGCCGGTGGTCAGCGGGCTCTACACCTCGAAGGCGCTCACCGTCGACACGGCGGACCACGTCTTCGTGCGGGACATGCTCGAGTTCCCGAAGCCGAACCAGCCGTGGAAGGTCGGGCTCCTGCACTTCGACCCCGAGGGCGCGTTCGTCGACACGATCCCGAGCCCGCCGTTCGCCGGCGAGCCGACCCACGACGACGGCGGCCCGTTCACGCCACGCAAGCTCTGGGCGCTCAACCGCTTCGGCGACATGATCGTCGGCGTCGGCTCGCGCCTCGCCTTCGAGGTGCGACGCAGCGACGGGAAGGTCGTCCGGGTCGAGAAGCCCCACGACCCCGTCGCCGTCCACCCCGAGGAACGCGCGGAGTGGGAAGCACTGTTCGAGTGGCAACGGAAGAGAGCCGGCGCCGGCGCGTTCGACGTGGGCCCGTCGATCCCGGACGCCAAGCCCGCCTTCCAGGAGATCTACGCCGGCGAGCGGGGCCGCATCTGGGTCCAGCGCCACACCGCCGCCGTGAAGGTCGAGGCGGAGGCCCGTAAGGCGCGCCCCGGCGGGCCGCCGCCGATCACCTGGGAGGAGCCGGCCGTCTTCGATGTCTTCGACCGCGACGGCACCTACCTGGGCGAGGTCCACGCGCCGCCGCGGACCACGCTGATGGCGTTCCGCGGGGACACGGTCTGGGGGGTCCGCCGGGGGGAGTTCGACGAGCCGTACGTCGTGCGGTTCCGCGTCGATCACGAGTAACCATGGGAGCGGCGACGCCGCGATCGAGGTCCCCCATGACACGCTACATCGCCTTCCTCCGCGCCATCAACGTGGGGCGTCGGACCGTCCGGATGGACCGCCTGCGCGAGGTCTTCGAGGCCGCCGGATTCGACGACGTCGCCACCTACATCGCGAGCGGGAACGTCATCTTCGCCGCCGCCGAGCCCGACCCGTATCGGCTCGAGCGCGAGATCGAGCGCCTCCTCGCCGAGGCGTTCGGGTTCCACGTCGACACCTTCGTCCGGACGACGCAGGAGCTGGTGGCGATCGCGGCGTTCCGGCCGTTCGCGGCGCCGCAGACCGGCGGACCGGCCGGCGCCGTCGGACCGGACGGCCCTGCGGACCCTGCGGCGGGCGCCGCCACGCTCCACATCGCCTTCCTCCCCCACGCCCCGTCCGACGAGGCGGCGGAACGGCTCCTGACCTTCCGGAGCGACGTCGACGACTTCCGCGTCCACGGCCGCGAGGTCTACTGGCTCTGCCGCACGAAGACGAGTGAGTCGGCCTTCTCGGGCGCGGTCCTCGAAAAGGCCCTCGGCATGCCCGCCACCCTCCGCAACGCGAACACCGTCCGGAAGATCGCGGATCTTTACTGCGGGGCGCCCCCCGCGTAGAGCCCCGGCCCCGCCCGGGACCCCACGCACGCGAAAGGGGCGGCGCGTACCCCGCGCCGCCCCCGCCGGTTGTAGCCCGCCCGGGCGCCTCGGGCTCGGCCGGGGGGCCGGCACCCCACCACCCCTCACCCCCTCCGGCCCCTCCGGCCTCTCGCGCCCGGACCGCCCCGGGTCGGTCGGGTCGGTCGGTTTACGGCGTAAACACCGGCCCCTCGCGCCCGGACCGCCTGCCCGCTCAGTCCCGCACGTAGAACGGCGGCGGCGTGATCCCGAGGGCGCGCAGGTAGACGTAGCCCTGGCCCCGGTGGTGGATCTCGTTGTCGATCACGTAGAGCATGAGATTGTAGAGGCGGTCGGTGTACTGGCCGAAGGCCGTGATCGTCTCGTGGAACCGCTCGACCGGGATCTGCGGCCAGAGCGCGTTGAGCTCCTCGGTCGTCGCGTCCCACTGGCGGAGCATCTCCTCCCGCGTCTTCGCCTCGGCTTCCGCGTACTCGATCCACTCCCCCGTGATCACGCCCCGGACCATCGGGGCGGCCATGGTGAGCATCTCCCGGACGAGCTCGGCGAAGGTGCGCATCCCGCCCACGGAGAAGGTGAAGAGCTTGTCCTCGGGGAAGGCCTCGATCACGCGGCGGGTCAGCCGCCGGTGGCCCTGCCAGTGCTCGAGCATCGCTTCGGGGGTCATCACGCCTGCGGGTGCAACGGTGGTACCTGCCATCGTAGACCTCCTCGGGTCGTAAGGTGTGAGTATGGATCGAACGAACCCCGGTTTCGGTGTTTGTTCGGTGCCCACAATCTTGCGCGCCGGGAGTCGGAACGCAAGGGTTTCGTCGGAGGCCGGAGCCCGCGGCCGCATCCCGGCCCGAGCCCGTGCCGCGCGGCGCGATCCCGGCCCCGGCCGCGGAGTTCCATGCCGGGCAACCCGCTTCGAGCCGCCAACGCGCTGCGGTCGTCGGGATCGCCTCGACCTCGACGTCCGGGCTCCTCCGCGCCGCCCGCACCCGGCGCGGCACGGGTGGATCGCCTCTCACGGCTCCTTGACGCGAGTTCCGCCGCCGCGTAAGTATCGCTGGTTCCAACGGAACGGAGACGACACCGTCTCTTCACGGCTCACGTGGGGACGACCCCACACCAGACTCGCCCCCGATCTGGTGTGGGGCGTTTTGCGTGGCGTCGGTCCGTCGGAGGCCGGGTCGCGCGGCGGAGCGCGAGTGCGCCCCTGGCGCCCCCCGGATCGTTCGGGACCTCGGATCCCTCGTACGGAGGTGTTTGGCGAATGGAGAAGCACCCGACCGGACTCAAACCGGAATCGTGGCTCGTCGCGGCGGGGCGGGGATCGGAGCCCGGCGCTCCCCTGAACGTGCCGATCGTCCCCGCGTCGAACTTCATCCTCGGCGGCGAGCGCGTCTATTCGCGTGGCGATGGGACGCCGACCTGGGAAGCGCTCGAGGAGATCGTCGGCGGGCTCGAGTCGGGGAAGGCCGTGGCCTTCGCCTCCGGCCTGGCCGCGATCGCCGCAGTTTTCGATCAGCTCTCGGTCGGCGCCGTCGTCGTGCTCCCCGAGGACTGTTACCAAGGCGTCGCGAGCCTCGCGGCCGCCGGAGTCGAGAGAAAGGGTTGGTCGGTGCAGCGCCTGGCCGCGGAGGACACGGAGGGTTGGATCCGCGCCTGCGGCGTCGCGGACCTGATCTGGCTGGAGTCCCCGTCGAACCCGTTGCTCGCGGTGGCGGATCTGCCGGCGATCTGCGCGGCGCCTCGCAAGCCCGGGGCGATCGTCGCCGTGGACAACACCTTCGCCACGCCGCTGAATCAGCAGCCCCTCGACTTCGGCGCGACCGTCTCCGTGCAATCGGCGACCAAGTTCATCGGCGGCCACTCCGATCTCCTGGCCGGCGTCGCGACGACGAGGGACGATGCGATGTGGCGCGCCCTCAGGCGATCGCGGGAGCTCAACGGCTCGACCCCGGGGACCCTCGAGGCCTTCCTCGCCGTTCGCGGCGCGAGGACCCTCGCCCTTCGCCTGGAGCGCGCCCAGCGGACGGCGATGGAGCTCGCGGAGCGGCTCGAGAGGCATCCGCTGGTCACGCGTGTCCGGTATCCGGGGCTCCCCTCGCACCCCACGCACGAGATCGCCAGGCGAGTGCTCGGCGGGTTCGGCACCATGATCTCCTTCGACCTGCGCGGCGGCGCCGAGTTCGCCGATGCCGTCTGTCGGAACGTGAGGCTGATCCGTCACGCGACGAGCCTCGGCGGGGTCGAGTCGACGATGGAGCGGCGAGCGGCGGTCCCGGGGCAGGAGCATCTGCCCCCGTCGCTCCTCCGGCTCAGCGTCGGGATCGAGGATGTCGACGATCTCTGGAACGATCTCGACGCGGCGATCCGTTCCGCCGCACGGTGATTCCGTGAGGACCCCGGCGGGGTGGGGCGGGGCAGGGCGCCCCCCTCACCCCCCGCCCCGCCCGAGCGCCCGGTAGTACTCCGCGACCCATTCCTCGTAGCCCGCGGGGACCTGGCCGGCGCCGGGGACGAAGATGCGGTCGGCGTCGGCGCCGCGGAGCTGGCGGCGGAGCGCGAACTCGAAGCGCTTGAGCCCTTCGACGACCTGGGTGCGGAGCCGGTCGATCTCGGCGGCGTCGGCGTAGACGCGCTGGTTGTCGAGGGCGCGCATCGCGTCGAGGATCGCGGTGAGGTCGCGGGCGTCGATCCCCTGGCGCTGGAGCTCCTGTCGCAGCGCCTCGGCTTCGGCGATCCGTTCCCGCGCCTCGTTGCGGAACTGCCGGATCTCCTCGGGGGAGAGCGCGACCCGTTCGCCGAAGGTTTCCATCGCCCGGGCGAGGCGCCGTGCGCGGTCGAGTGCGTCGGCCTCCCGCCCCGCGGCCTCGCCCGCCGCCGCGACCTCGGCCGCCGCCTGGGCGAGGCGTTCGCGGAGCGCGTCGAGGTCCTCGGCGATCTCCTCCTCGAGGGCCGCGGCGTCGTCGGGGACGCCCGCCTGGACCAATCCCTTGGAGTAGCGGACCTTCTCCTTGAGCTTGTCGTCGCGGATCCCCGTGGCGGCGTCGCGGAGCCGGTCGGCGGCGTCGAGCCCCTCGCGGGTCGCCTCGGCGGCGAGGCGGTCGAGCTCGCGCTCGAGGGCGGCGACGTCGTCGTGGAGGCGGTCCTTGCGTTCGAGGAGCCGGCCGAGCTCTTCCGCGTCATCGGGGCCCGGGACGCCGAGGCGTTCGACGTCATCCGCGATCTCGCGCTGTTCCTCGGCCAAGCGCTCGGCGCGGCGGAGCGCGTCCTCGGCGCCGCGGACGAGGCGGTCGGTGCGGTCGCGTTCGAGGAGGCGGCGGGCCTCGGCGAGGCGGTCGGCGGCGGCCTGGGCGCCGGCGCCGGAGGGGTCGGCGGCGCTGCGGCGGATCGCGTCGGCGGCCTCGCGGAGCCGGCGGGCGCTCTCCTCGAGGGCGCGGCCCTGCTGCGGCTCCTCGCGGGCGAGGCGTTCGAGCCGGCGGGCCTCCTCCTCGACCTCGTCGGCGAGCCGGCGCTGCGCGTCGGCGCCGGCGCCCGCCGCCCCGCCCTGCCGCTCCCGCGCCAGCCGACGCTGCCGCTCCGCGGCCTGCTCATGCCTTCGCGCCAGCTCCCTGAGCCGCTCGAGCGTCTCGTCGAGCCGCGCGTCGCGCTGCTCCTCCCGGCCCCGTCGCACCGACTCGTACTGGTTGCGCAGTCGGTCCATCTCGAGCTCGAAGAGGTCGGCCAGGTCCTCGGCGTCGGGGCTCATCCCGCCCCCGCCCCCCATCGGCTCCTCGCCGAGCGCGACCTGGACCTCGCGGTAGACCTCCTCCGCCCGCTGGAGCCGCTGCAGCGCCCGCTGCTCCGGCGGGAGCGCGTCCCCCGGCTCGCGGGCGGCCAGGCGCGTCTCCGCGGCCTTCATCTCCGCCGCCGCGGCGTCGAGGTGCTCGACGATCGCGACGAACGCCGAGTCGGCCGAGAGGATCCCCCGCGTCCGCATCCGCGTCACCAGCGTCTCGACCTCCTCGCGCAGCCGCGACTGCGAGAGCGTGACCGTCGTCACGTGCTCGCCCCACTCCGCCTCGGCGTAGCGCTCCCTGTCGCGGACCAGGTTGAAGGTCGCGGCGATGATCTCGCGCTGGCGCTCCGAGAGCTCGCCGTCGTCCTGCATCCCCCCGCCCTGCATCCCGCCCCGCTGCTCGGCGGCGCGGTAGTCCCGGTGGAACGGGCGGATGCGGATGAAGTAGAGGTCGCTCCTCGCCTCCTGCCGTTCCCCGATCGCCCGGTTGTCGGCGACGCGGGCGTAGTAGGCGATGAAGTCGCCCGGCTCGAGGTCGAGCTCCTCGAGGTAGAGCGTGTGCCCCGCCGCGACCTCGCGGAGCGGCCGGCCGCCCCCGCCGTACAGCTCGACGACGCGCTCCTCGCCCCCGTTGACCGCGTAGACCAGCTCGAGCCGGGCGATGCCGTGGTCGTCGGTCGCCCGCGCCTCGAGGAAGACCTCGTCGATCGAGCTCGCCCGCGTGTCGCGCCCCGGCTTCTCGAACCCGACGGTCGGCGGCAGGTCCTCGACCAACTCGATCGCGTGCCGCGGCGACCCCTCGAGCCACCGCCCGTCCGGCCCCAGCAGCTCGATCCGGTAGTGCCCCGCGCGGTCGATCGGGATCGCGCCGGCCAGCCACGGCGCCGCGGCCTCCCCCGCCACCGAATCCACCGCGCCCACGACCATCGCCGCCTCCCCCACCAGCTCGAAGCTCCGCCCGTCGTCGAGGACGATCCGCCCCGCCGGCGTCGGGACCGTCGTCCAGACCCGGAACCGGACCTCGGTCCCGCGCAGCGCCGTGATCGCCCCCGCGTCCTCGACCGTCCGGGGCGGGTGCCCCGTGTACGCCGGGAACCGGTACTCGTGGTCGATCCGGCTCGCGTACGGCAGGTCCGCGACCCCGATGCGGAAGACCGGCGACCGCACGCCCCCCGCCTCGACGAAGTACTCCGCCGCCTCCTCGAGGTCGAAGAGGACCGCCTCGAAGACCAGGGAATCCGCGCCGGGCACCATCGGCACCCGCTCGAACCCCGTCCCGTCCGCCGTCCGCACCACCAGATCCGCCTCCCCCGTCGCGAAGCCGTGCAGCACCGCCCTGACCAAGGCGTCCGCGCCCCGCGCCACCGTCGTGTCCCCCGGCTCGACCGTGATCCGGTACGGCACCGCCGCCTCCGCCTGCCGCCACGGGAAGAGCACCGCCGTCGCCCCGTGCCGCAGGTACGCCGGCCCGAAGAGGAAGAGGAGGCAGGCGACGACGCCCGTCGCCACGACCCCGCCCACCGCCACCCTCCACTCCCGCCTCCCGATCCTCGCCCCCCCCTCCACCTCCCTCACCCTCTCCACCGCCTGCTCCCCCAACCTCCCCACCCACCCCGCCCCCACGCCGCCCCCCGATCCCCCCCCACCCACACCCCCGCCCGCGCCCACCCCCACACCCGCCCCCGCCCCCCCCGCGCCTGGCGCCACGCCGCCAGGCGCCCCCGCGTCAGCCGTCCCCGCTTCAGCCGCCCCCGCGCCTCGCGCCGCTCCCGCGCCCCGCGCCGCCCCCGCGCCTGGCGCCCCAGCGCCAGGCGCCCCCACGCCAGTCGCAAGACCGCCTGCCTCCACCGCACTCACCAGCACCGCATCCAACACCGGCTCGTTCTCCTCCAGATACAACGCGACCCTCGCATCGGTGAGCCGCCGGAGCTGCGGGAAGACGAGGAACCGCAGAGCCGCCCCGACCACGACGACGTACGTCGCGATCCGGAGCGCCGTGATCCACCCCGGCGCGAAGGCGAGGCGTTCGAGGACGAGTGAGGAGGCGATGACAGCGGCCAGCGCCATCGGCAGCACGACCGCCGCGCCGCGCACGAGGGCCCGGAGCCGCCAGCGCCGCCGCGCCCGTCCGAGGATCCGCCGGATCTCGTCCCGCGTGCTGGGATCCATCTGCCCGGTCATGGGATCACCCTCGCGTGGTTCGTGATCGGTTCACGCCCCCGCCCGCGACAGTCGGTTCGCGAGCACCGGCTCGACCGCCAGGAGCCCGAGCGCCCCGGCGAGGAGGTACCACCACCAGCGCTGCTGCCGCTCGCGCTCGGCAGGCCCGAGCTCCGCCGTCTCCTCCCCAGCCGCCGTCGCACCCGGCGCGGTCGCCGCCGCGACGAGCTCCTCGGCGTCGAGTCGTGCCAGGTCGGACTCCGCGAGGTCGACGTTCACCGCGACGACGCGCGCCGCCCCGTCGCCCCGCCCCCCCTCGCGGATCTCGTAGAACCCCTGCTCCAAAAGCTCGATCAGGCGGGCCGCGGCGCCGGCCGCGCCCCCCACCCGACCGCCCCCCGCCCCCGCCATCTCGCCATCCGCGGACTCCGCGGCAGCCGCCCCCTCCGCTCCCCCCGTCCCCACCTCGATCCGGCGCCCCGACGGCGTCCGCACGACCACCGCCCCCGGCGCCGTCGCCTGCGCCCGCCCCGCCGCCTCCCACCATCCATCCAGGTCGAGCGCCTGGCCGACCGTGTACGACGGCCTCGACTCGGCGTGCCCCGCCGCGTGCCGGGCCAGCCGGTGGACGAAGGGGAGGAAGACCGGCTGGAGCGCGAGGTCGTTCCAGAAGGCGTCGAAGCTCGAGGCCCAGAGGAGGACCCGCCCGCGGCCGTAGCGGCCCTCGACGAGGGCCGGCGCGCCGTCGTCGAAGCGGGCCAGGACCCTCGCGGAGTCCGCCGGCTCGATGGGCCGCGTGCGGTAGAACCTCGCCGCGGTCAGGTCCCCGCTCCGCGGCAACGCGAACGGCTCGAAGATCGGGTGGCCGTAGTCGATGCGGCCGAGCGCCGCCCCCTCGCGGTCGACCGGCGGGCCGAAACGGCCGGGGAGGAGCGCCGCCGCATCGTCCGTCACGCGGCTCGCCTCGCCCAGCGCGACGATCAGCCCGCCCCCCTCCTCGATCCATTCCCGCAGCCGCAGCCCCGTCCCCCCCGTCGGGAACGGCGCGTCGTTGAGGACGACGACGGCCTTGTCGTCCAGCTCCGAAGTCCGGAACCACCCCGCCGGCCTCGCCTCGACGCGGAACCCCGGCGCCTCGCCGATCGAGAGCGCCCGACGCACGTAGAGGCTCGAGCCCGGCTCGGGGCCCTCGAGGACGAGGACCGGGATCGCCTGGCCGGGGGCGAGGGTGAAGTGGTGGGCGTCGTCGGCGGGGAGCGCGTCCCGGGCGATGCGGACCGTGCCCCACGTCCCTCCGCCCGCGAGGATGAAGGGGTCGAAGACGACGGACGCCGCCCCCCGCGCCTCGACGTCGACCCGCCGCGACTGGACCTCCCGCCCCTCCAGCTCGAGCGCGACCGCGAGCCCGCGCACCGGCGAGTCGCCCCCGTTCACGACCCTCGCCGTCGCCGTCACCCGCTCGGCCCGGCCGTCCGGCTCGCGCCGGAACGTGACCGCGGCGACCATCGCGTTCCCCGCGTCGTCGCCCGCGCCGACGACGACCGGGACGAGCGCCGCGCCGGCGGGGAGCTTCGCCCCCTCGGCCGCGCCCCAGCCCCGGCGCTGGAGGTCCGAGACGAGGACCGCCTCCCGCCTCGGCCGCTGCGACGCCGCCAGGATCCGCCCCGCGAGCTGGAGCGCCGGCGCGTAGCGCGTCGTCCGGGAGCCGGGGGCGAGGGTGTCGAGCGCGGCGAGGATCCGGCCCCGGTCCGTCGTCGCGGGGACGACCTCGACCGCCGCCTCGTCGAAGGCGATCAGCGTCGCGCGGTCCTCGGGCCCCAGCTCCCCGACGACCCGCCGTACCGCCGCCCCCGCGTCCGCCCACCGCTCGCCGTACCCCATGCTGTACGATCGATCGACGAGGATCACGACCTCCCTCGCCGTCGCGCCGAGGGCCAGCGGCGGGTCCGGCCGGTCGAGGAAGGGCCGCGAGAACGCCGCGGCGAGCAGGACGATCGCCAGGCAGCGGATCAGGAAGAGCATCCAGTGCCGGATCCGCTGACGGCGCACCGAGCGGTACGGGATCCGCTCCAGGAACATCAGCGACGGGAACTCGACCACGTCCTTCCGCTGCCGCTGCGTCAGGTGCACCAGGATCGGCACCGCGAGCGCCGCGAGGCCGAGGAGGAACGCCGGCGCGAGGAAGGAGAGGCCCATCACCGCACCCTCATGAGCTTCTGCCGGGCCGCGAGATAGCCGAAGAGCACGTGGTCGAGCGGCGAGGCGGTGCTGACGAGCGTGTAGTCGATCCCCTCCGCCGCGAAGAGCCGCGCGAGCGACGCCGTGTGCGCCTCGACGAGCGCCCGGTACTGCGCCCGCAGCTCCGTCGGGATCACCGGGATCGCCTCGCCGCTCTCCAGGTCGCGGAACGTCGCCGCGCGGTCGAAGGGGAGCTCGATCTCGGCCGGGTCGAGGACGTGGAAGACGATGACGTCGCCCCCTCGCGCCCGGAGCTGCCGCACCGCCGCGACCGCCGACTCCGGCTCCTCGTAGAAGTCCGAGACGACGACGACGATCCCCCGCCGCCCCAGCGACTCCGCCGCCCGGCGCAGCGGCCCGGCGAGCGAGCCGCGGCGCCCCGCCTCGAGCCGGCCGATCGCGTCGAGCACGACCTCGTAGTTCCTCGCCGAGGCCGGGACCCGCTCGACCACCTCATCGTCGAAGGCGATCAGGCCGACGCGGTCGCGCTGCCGGTGCGAGAAGCAGGCCAGCGTCGCGGCGAGGTAGCGCGCGTAGTCGAGCTTCGTGATCCCCCCGCTCCCGTAGCCCATCGACCGCGAGACGTCGAGGACCGCCATGAAGTCCGCGTTCGTCTCGGCCTCGTACTCCTTCACGTAGTAGCGGTCGGTCCGCGCGTAGAGCCGCCAGTCGACGCGGCGCACGTCGTCGCCCGGCATGTACGCCCGGTACTCCGCGAAGTCCAGCGAGAGCCCCAGGTACGGCGAGCGGTGCAGCCCCGCGACGAAGCCGTCGACGACCGTCCTCGCGATCAGCTCGAGGTTCCCGATCCGCGCGAGCGCGGTCGGGTCGATGAACCGCGCGCCCGGATCGGCGACGGCGCGGCGCATCACAGCCCCGACCGCGGCATCGGCACCGCCTCGAGCAGCCGATCGACGATCGACTCCGCCGTCACCTTCTCCGACTCGGCGTGGAAGTTCGTCAGGACCCTGTGGCGGAGCACCGGCCGGGCGAGGGCGCGGATGTCCTCGAACCCCGCGTGGTAGCGACCCCGCGTGATCGCCCGCGCCTTCGCGCCCAGGACCAGGTACTGCGCCGCGCGCACGCTGGCGCCGTACGAGACCCACTTCTGGACGAAATCGAACGCTGGGCCGGCGGGCGAGCCCCCGGATCCCATGCCGCCGGCCCCGCCGCCGACCCCCGCCCCCGCGCCGCCCCGCCCACCGCCTCGCTTCCCATCGGCCCCGGCCTTCGCCGCGAGTCCCGCGCCAGCCTGCGGCACCGGCCGCGTCGCCCGCGTCAGCGCCAGCGCGTACCGGATCACCGCATCGGACGCCGGGACCCGACGGACCAGCCGCTGGAAGGCGAGGAGCTCCGGCCCCGTCACCGCCGGGCGCAGCTCCGTATCCTGGAGCGACGTCGTCGACCGCACGACCGCCAGCTCCTCCTCCTCCGGGAGGTGGTCGATCCGGATCTCGAACATGAACCGGTCGAGCTGCGCCTCCGGGAGCGGGTACGTCCCCTCCAGCTCGATCGGGTTCTGCGTCGCGAAGACGTAGAACGGCTCCGGTAGATCGTACGTCCGGCCCTGGATCGTGACCCGGTGCTCCTGCATCGCCTCGAGGAGCGCCGACTGCGTCTTCGGCGGCGTCCGGTTGATCTCGTCCGCCAGCACCACGTTCGCGAAGATCGGCCCTGGCGCGAAGACCATCTCGCGACGCCCCGTCGCCGGGTCCTCCTGGATGATGTCCGTCCCCGTGATGTCCGACGGCATCAGGTCCGGCGTGAACTGGATCCGCCGGAACTCCAGGTCCAGCACCCGGGCGATGGTGTGGACCAGCAACGTCTTCGCCAGCCCCGGCACCCCGATGAGGAGGCTGTTCCCCCCCACGAAGAGGGTGAGCAGGACCTGCTCGACCACCTCCTCCTGGCCGATGATCACCTTGCGCAGCTCCGCCAGGATCCGATCCCGCCCCTCGCGCATCCTGTCGGCCAGGTCGATGTCCTCCCGCGACTCCAGCGCCCTCGGTTCCTCGATCACCTTCGCCAATGCGCACCCCCTCAGTGGGTCATCGCGTACACGATGTAGTTCACGCCGAGCTTGTAGGCCTCGTTCGACAGCTCGATCGGGAGGAATCCGGCATCGGACCACTCCCAGTAGTCGCCGATGTCGTTGTTGAAGTTGATGATCGCCATCAGCCGCTTGCTCGGGTCGTTGTCCTCGAAGATCCCGAGGTAGAGCGGCCAGTCGCCGCGGTAGCTCCGCGTGATGTCGAGGCTCTCGATGTCGAAGAAGGAGTGGAAGATCGGGTGCGAGACGTCGAGCTCGACGATCTCGTAGCCCGGCAGCACCCGCCGCATCTGCGCCTCGAAGTTCTCCCAGTCCCGGCGCCCGCCGAAGTCGTCGAAGATGATGAACCCGCCCTTGAGCAGGTACTCGCGCAGCCCTTCGACCTCCCGGTCGGTCGGCTCCCACGCCCCCGCCTCGCAGAGGTAGGCGACGGGGTAGCGGAAGAGCTCCGGGTCGTCGGCGGTCAGGATCTTCCCGCCGTCGAGGTAGGGGTCGATCCCGGTGATCTCGTCCAGGATCCGCATCAGGTTGCGCTCGGCGCGGGGGTAGTCGTGCGCCCAGGGCGGCTCCCGCCCACCGAAGCGCCGGAACCCGCGCACCGCCGGCTCGTAGCGGATCCGCACGAAGGTGAACCGGCCGTCGTAGGGGATCTCGGGGCCCTGGGGGGCGAGGGCCGCGACGGCGGGTGGGGCCGTGGCGGTGCGGGCGGGCGGCATCGCTTCCGTGGAGACCGACCGCGGGTTCGAAGGGGTCGGCGGCACTCGCGAGTCGGCGGCAGGGGCCACTCGGGCCGCCGGCGCCTCACGGTCCACGCCCGCATCCGGCCATCCGGCGCGCCACCAGTCCCATCCCGACACACCCCCCGCCCCCCCACCCACCGCCAGCGCCGCCGCGGCGACGATCCCCGCGCCCACGATCGCCCACCGCGCCGTCCGCCCCGCCGTGCGCCGGGCCACCCGCCCCACCGTGCGCCGGGCCACCCGCCCCACGGTGCGCCCCTCGGCGCGCCGCGCCACCCGCCCCGCCACCCCCCTCACCGCCCACCTCCCTGGCCCCCGGCCAGCTCGAGGAGGAGCTCCTGCGCCTCGGCGAAGGCGGGCGCGATCTCGAGGGCGCGCAGCACCTCGCGCCTCGCCTCGGCCCGGTCCCCGGCGGCGAGGAGTGCGCGGGCCAGGCGGTAGTGCGCGCCCGCCCGGTCGACCGGACCGAGCGCCAGGATCGCCCGCCGCGCCCGGACCGCCGCCCCCGGCTCGCCCAGCGCCTCGTACAGCCCGGCGAGCCGCTCGTGCAGCGCCGGGTCGTAGGGGTGGATCCAGATCGCGCCCTCCAGCGCCGCCGCGGCGCCCCGCCGGTCGCCGAGCCGCTCCCGCAGCGCCGCCAGCTCGAGGCGCGCGTCGTAGGCGTTCTCGTCGATCGACGTCCACCGCGCCAGCGCCTCGGCCGCGCGCTCCAGGTCGCCGCGCTCGGCGTGGATCCGGGCCAGGAGCGCCCAGGGGCTCCCCGGCCCCGCGAAGTCGGGGAACGCCGCGGCGGCGCCCTCCAGCTCGGCGATCGCGGCGGCGACGTCGCCCGCCTCGAGCTTCGACCGCGCCCGCTCGATCCGCGCGACCACGCCATCCGCACCCCGCATCCCGTCGAGCGCGCCCGCGAAGCGCCGGCGCAGCCAGGCGTCGAAGCGCGCGTCGAACGCCTCGGGCTCGGTCCCGAGCACCTCGCGGAAGACCGCCTCGCTCCCCGCGCCCCGGGCGTAGGCGCGGAGCATCGCCGGGATCGCCTCGAAGCCGTGCTCCGCCTCGATCATCTCGACCACGAGCGAGGCCTGGTAGTACGAGTGCATGACCTGCTCCGGGTACGACGGCCGGACGATCCCGTCGCTCAGCCGGCTGACCGGCGCGAGGCGGCCGGCCGCGAGGGCGGCGAGGAACCCGGGATCGGGGTCGGCGCCCCAACCCTCCCGGGCCCGGCGCTCCTCCCGCACCGCGAGCCCCTCGGCGAACCACCGCGGGATCCGGTGCCCCGTCACCCCGAGGTGGAAGGCGTGGGCGATCTCGTGCCAGAGCGTCGACCCCCAGTTGAACTCGCCCCGCCTCCTCGCCGCGGGGGAGTCCATCGCCAGCACATCGCCGAAGGCGACGCCGAGGGCGCCGAGCCCGACGAGCCCCAGGGTCCGCACCGAGAAGTCGGCGTGGCGGGGGTAGACCTCGACGCGGATCGGCCCGGCGGGCCGGGTGCCGTAGCGCTCGGCCAGCGCCGCGTACGCCTCCTCCGCCAGCGCCTCGACGTACGGGCCGAGGAGCGCGGCCTCGTCGCGGTGCAGCACGAAGACGAAGTGCTCGCTCCGCCGCTCCACGAATTCGCCGAGCCGGTCCAGGAGGTCGAGGGTGTTCTTGTACCAGACGTTGTACGGGTCGCCCCGGAACGCTGTCTCCAGGCTCGACCTCGCCTCGTCGGGCCGGCCCAGCCGCAGCAGGTTGATCCCGAGCGTCCCGTGCGCCCGCCACGACCGGGGGTCCCGCTCGAGCGCCCGTCGCGCCAGCTCGACCGCGCCCCGGTAGTCCCGGTTCTGCGCGCTCAGCTCGGCGACGCTCGCGAGCGGCTCCGCCGACCGGGGGTAGAGCTCCGCCGCCCGCCGGACGACCGCCTCGAACCCCGCGTCGTCGCCGGCCAGGCGCCGGGCGCCGGCGAGGGCCGCGAGCGCCTCGAGCGACGTCGGGTCGACCGCGAGCGCGCGCTCCGCCTCCTCGGCCGCCCCCTCAGGGTCGTCGGCCGCGAGGCGGAGCCGCGCCAGGAGCGCGCGGGCACCGACGAGGTTCGGGTTCGTCTCGAGCGCCCGCCGGGCGACGTCGCCCGCGCCGGGCTCGCCATCGAACTCCATCACCCGTGCGAGCCCGAGGAGCGCCCGGGGGTGCCGGGGGTTCACCGCCAACACCTCCTCGAAGCTCCGCCGCGCGTCCGTGCTGTTGTACTTCTCCAGGAAGAGCTCCCCGGCGAGGAGCCGGGGCTCGTGGGCCGCGGGGTCGGCGGCCGCCGCCTCGTCGTACGCCCGCAGCGCATCCTTGAAGAGCTGCGGGTCGTCAGCGCCGAGGCGCCGGACCGCGCTCCCGACGGCGAGGAGCCCCTCCGCGCCGAGCGCGCCCGGTGTGCTGCGGTTGTAGACGTCGATGAAGGACTCGAGGAGGCGCCGTGCCGCGTCCCTCTCGCCGCGCGCGTCGAGGAGCTCCGCGAGGCCGAGCTGCGCGGTCAGGCGGGCGGAGAGGGTTGTGCCCCCCTCCCCCGCCTCGAGCCCCCGGCGGAACGCCCGCTCCGCCGCCTCCCGTTCGCCTCGGAGCATGTGCACCCCGCCGAGCGTGGCCGCCAGCTCCGGCGATGCTTCCGCCCCCGCCCCCGCCACGTCCGCCGCCTCATCGTACCGACCGACCTCGGCAAGGGCGCGGACGAGCCCCTTCGTGGCCGGGCCCGCGGTTTCCGGGCGGCGGGCGAGGGCGCGGAAGAGGTCGATCGCCTCGTCGTAGCGCCCCTCGCGGAGCGCGGCTTCGGCCGCCTCGACCGTCGGCGCGGCCTTCTGCGCGCACGCGGGAGCGGCGAGCGAGAGGAGCAGCGCCGGCAGCGCGATCGCGGCCGGGGCGAGCCGCGGCGCCAAGGGCGCCTCCGTAGACCAGGCCATCCCCCGCGCCGCCCGCGCCCGCGGTACCCGCGGTACCCGCGGTACCCGCGGTACCCGCAGTACCCGCGGTACCCGCAGTACCCGCAGCGCCCGCTGCACCCTCCGCGCCCCCCGCGCCGTCCCGCCCCTCACGGCCGCCCTCCCCCGGCCCGCCGGATCGCCTGGTTCGTCCGCGCCAGCTCCAGGAGCAGCCGCTCGAGCTCCCGCTCGTAGACGCCAGGGTCCATCGTGTCCTTCGCCGCGCGCAGTTCCGCGACCTCCCGCTCGAGGCGCCGCCGCGTCTCGTGGAGCTCCCGCAGCGCCGGGTCGGACGCCGCATCCCCTCCCGCCTCGGCGACGGCGGTCGTCCTGTCGTTCCCCAGCACGAACGCCAGCGCCGCCCGCGCGTCGGGCCCCGCCGGGTCCGGCTCGGTGACCGCGCGGCCATCGCCGTCGCCGTCGAGGAGCGCATGCTCGGTCTGGAGCCGGCCCTCACCCGAATATGCCCGGGCGACCTCGCGCCGGGCGTACTCGAACGCCTCGAAGAGCGAGATCCGGCCGTCGCGGTCGGCGTCGGCGCCGTCGCCCGCGTAGGCATCCACGAAGTGGCCCGCGAAGAGGGTGCGGTTCCGCTCGGCGGCGTTCCGCGTCGCCGTCACGACGATCCGCCCCTCGGCCGCGAGGGCGTCGAGAAACGCCCCGCTCGCGCTCGCCGCGTTCACGACCGCGACCTCCCGCCCCTTCAGCCGGTCGAGGAGCACGGCCAGCTCGGCGGCCGTCAGGTCGGGGCCGGGGAGGTTCAGCCGCGCCTCGCCCCCCTCCGCGCTCCCGTGGCCGATCAGCAGGACCAGCACCCGGTCCCCCGGCGCCGACCTCGCCGCCAGCGTCTCGACCGCCCGGCCGATCTCCTCCTTCGTCGACCTCGCCCGGATCCGGTCCGGGTCCCGCTCCGGCCGCTCCGCCAGGAAGATGACGCTCGAATCGGCGAGCCCGAGCCGCCCCCGCGCCGCATCGACCATCGCCGCGCCCCAGCGGTAGAACGACTCCACGTACGCCGGCTCGCCGCCGAGCCCCGCGACCACCAGGAGGTGGCTCCGCTGCGCGTCGGCGGGGCGCGGGGCCAGGGCGTGGGCGAAAAGCAGAACCATGAGTAGGGCAGGGGAGAGGACAGGCATCGCGAGGACCCGCGCCCCACCCACCCCCACCAACCCCCGCCCCCTCACGCCAGCCCCCGCGCCCGTCGCCACCCCCACTCCGCCGCCACCACCCCGAGCAGCAGCAGGAAGATGATCGGCATGTCCCACAGCTCCCTCTCCTCGACGACGGTCGTCCCGCCGCCGGTGTAGCGCAGGTCCTCGGGGAGCGCGGCCACCGTCGCCGGGGTGTAGAAGCGCCCCCCCGTCTCCTCGGCGATCCGCCGCAGCAGCGGCTCGCGCATCCCGGCGTCGAAGTACTCCGCGTCGCTCGGCGCGACGCGGACCCACGTCACGGCCCCGCCCAGCGTCCTCTCGCCCCTCGCCGCCTCGATCCGGATCTCGTGCAGCCCCTCCTCCCGCGGGGTGAAGGTCCCGCGGTAGCGCCCGTCGCGGTCAACGGTCCAGTCCAGCGGGAGCTCCGACTCCGTGCCGTCCGGCGCGCGCACCCGCGCCACGACCCGCGCGTCGTTCACCGCCAGGTACGCCGAATCCGACACCTCGGCCACCACCTCCACCGCCTCGCCCGGCTCCGCCTCGCCCCGCGGGAGCGCCGCCGTCACCGGGTCCGGCACCCCGTCGACCAGCCAGCGCAGCATCTGGCGCCAGAACGTCTCGTGGCTCATGTCGTCGAGCGGCACATCCGCGTGCATCTGCCAGAGCCACGAATCCTGCACCGGGAAGGCGATCGCCTTGCCGCGGCCGTAGCGCTGCGCCGCCAGCACGACCCGCTCCCCGCCCCCATCCGGCGCCGTGCCCGTCAGCAGCGCCGTCGCCCCCGGCTTGACCCGCCGCACCACGTTCGTCGAGGTGAGCGGCGGGAGCGAGCGCCACCGCTCGAGCGACGTCGCCTCGTCCGACGCCAATCGGATCGCCGCGTGGGCCCGCCCCGCCCGCGTCGGCTCGACCTTCACCTCCGCGACCCCGCCGGCCAGGTCGCTCTCCGTCTCGAGGACGACCGGCAGCGCATCGGCGACCGGCGTCCCCGCGTACCCGCCCTCCGCGAGCGCCCGACGACCGCCGAGCGCGAGCAGCCCGCCCCCGCGGTCGCCCACGAAGTCCGCGATCATCCGCAACTGGTCATGCGTGAAGAAGCTCGCCTCGACGCTCCCCAGCACCAGCCCGCGGTACGCGAAGAGCTCCTCCCGCGTCGCCGGGAAACCCGCACGCAGCTCCTCGGGGTCGTCGACGTCCAGCCGGATGAACTTCCCGTCCGCCACCCGCTGCAGCACCACGACCTGCAGGTTCGGGTCGTCCATCACCGCGCGCCGCACGAACTTCACCTCGAACCGCGGCTCGCCCTCGAAGTACAGGATCTTCTCCCGCCGGTCCTCGACTTGGAGCACGACCTCGCGGCCGTTGTTCTCGACCACCGTCTCCCCGGGCTGTGCCGGGACCCGGATCCGCAGACGACGAGGCCCGGCCTCCTCCGCCGTGAACGCCACCCGCACCGGCGCCGGCTCGCCGTCCGGCGGGAGCTCGACCTCCCGCTCCGCGACGATCCGCCCCTCGTCCTCGACCACGAGCGGGACGCGGCGGCCGCCGTACCCCGCCTGCGAGACGACGACGTCGACCGCGAGCGACGCGCCCCGGAGCACCCGCGCCGGGAGGTCGACCCGCCCGACCTCGATGTCCCGCTCCAGCACCGGCAGGCCGACCCCGACGGTGTGCACCGGGACCCCCGCCGCGCGTAGCGCCACGAGCGCCTCGCTCAGCGACTCCCGCGAGTTGTCCGCGCCGTCGCTCACCACGACGAGCCCCGCCAGCGGCACCCCCGCCAGCTCGTTCCTCGCCGCCTCCAGCGCCTCGCCGATCCGCGTCCGGGTCCCGGCGAAGACCAGATCCTCCGGTCCGGCCAGCCGGTCCGCCGCCGAGGAGAAGCGGAAGTACCGGACGGCGAAGCGCTCCTCGAGCGCCTTGCGCAGCGCTGACTCCTCGCCGAACGACTCCGCCACGAAATCGCTCCGCGGTCGCCCGCCCTGGTCGGCGATCCGCATGCTCCGCGAATCGTCGATCAGCACCCCGACGAAGTTGCGCTGCGGCACCGTCGTCGAAATCACGAGCGTCGGGCGGGCGAGGCAGAAGAGGAGGAGTGCGAGGACGGTCAGGCGGAGCCCGGCGAGGACCACGCGCTCGAGACGTCGCCCCGCGCCCGCACGCGCGTAGCTCCACGCGACGACCCCCGCGAGGACCAGCGCCGCCACCGCGGCCGCCGCCACCGGCCACGGCGCCGCGAACGCGAAATCGCCTCGCTCGAAGACCACGGGGCGGTACTTGAAGAGGAGCTCGAACACGGTCTCGTCCGGTTCGGTGGAGGAACGATCGGGGGAGAACGGCCGCGTCGGGGGCGGCCGGGCCTCGAGCCCCGCGTCAGTGGCTCATCGCGTACAGGATCTGGTTCGCGCCCATCTCGTACGCCCACGACGAGTAGCGCAGCGGGTAGCCGGGGTGCTCCGCCCACTCCCACGCGTCGCCCAGGTCGGTGTTCCAGTGGATCAGGACCATCAATCGGCCGGCCTCGTCGAGGATCCCGCGCACCGCCGGGACGCGGCCATCCCGCTCCCACGTCCGCCCGCCCCGCAGCGCGTTGCCGATCCCCGGGACCTGCACGATCTCGTCGATCTCGTAGTAGGTGTGGAAGACCGGGTGATCGAGGGGGAGGTCGACGATCGGGTACTCCGGCAGAACCCGCCGGATCTCCCGCTCGAAGTTCCGCCACTCGACGCTCCCCCAGAAGTCGTCGACGACGAGGAAGCCCCCGGCGAGGAGGTAGTCGCGCAAGCCCCGGACCTCCGCGTCCGTCAGCGACATGTACCCGACCTCGACGGCGTAGAGGAAGGGGTGGCGCCGCAGTTCGGGGTCGTCCAGCCGGATCGCCCGCTCGGTCTCGGCGATGTCGAACCCGACCAGTCGCTGGATCAGAGCGATGAACTGGCGGTCCGCCTTCGGGTAGTCCGTCGCCCAGCTCCGCCCCCGCCACCCCCGGCCGGGCCCGCCGGAGGAGTAGATCGCACGGGTGAAGACGAACTCGTGGGGACGCTCGGGTGCCACGGCGGGGTCGGCGCCGTCACCCATCTGTACGACAGGCGTTACCGCCGCCGTTCCGAGCCCGAGGCAGAGGAGGCCGACGCTGGCCAGGACGAGGGGGTGCGACCGGATCGGGCTCACACGAGCGCTCCGGATGCCGCCGGCCGCGCCGGTGAGGTCCCGGCCCGGCCGAGCGTCGAGGGTCGACGGCGAGATGACGGCTGATCCCCAACGTACCGGGGGAGCGGGTCAAAGGTTCCGTTCGATGGGTCCCCGGCCCTTGCACCCGAAACCGACGGCACGCATCGTGAACCGCCGCGCCGCCAATGCCGACGGCGCCCCTCCGCGGCCCCGCCCCCGCCGCGCCCCCCGTCCCGACCGGCGGGACCCATCGCCCGGCCCCCGGCCGGCCCGCATCCTGGGCCGCGCCCTCGGCAGCGCCGACCACCGACGCCCCCGGAGACCCCGCCGCATGGAGATCGCCTACGTCACCACCTACGACGCCTCCGACCTCTCGGCCTGGTCCGGGTCGGGGTACCACGTACTCAAGGCGTTGCAGGACAACGGGCTGAGAATCTCGCCCATCGGAAGCCTCGAGACCCGGTTCCGGCGCGTCGCCCGGGCGAAGCAGCGGTTCTACGCGCGATTCCGCGCCACCCGCTACCTCGCGAACCGCGACCCCCTCGTCCTCAAGGCCTACGCCGCCCAGGTCGAAAAGGCCCTCGCCCACACCTCCTGCGACGTCGTCTTCAGCCCGGGGACGATCCCGATCGCGTACCTCCGTACCGACAAGCCGCTCGTCTTCTGGACCGACGCGACCTTCGCCGGGATGATCGACTTCTACCCGGCGTACCGGAACCTCTGCACGGAGACGATCCGCGGCGGAAACCGCATGGAGCAGCGAGCGCTCTCGGCCTGCCGCCTGGCCCTCTACACCTCCGAGTGGGCGGCGGAGTCCGCGCTGCGCAACTACGACGTCGACCCGGCCAAGGTGAAGGTCGTCCCCTTCGGCGCGAACTTCGAGAGCGGGTGGGACGAGGCGAAGGTCCGCAGGAACGCCGCCGAAAAGCCCGTCGATGCCTGCCGGCTCCTCTTCATCGGCGTGGACTGGGAACGCAAGGGAGGCGACGTCGCCGTGGAGATCGCCCGACGCCTCGACCGCCTCGGCCTCCGCACCGAGCTGGACGTCGTCGGCACCTCGCCGCCCGGCCCGGTCCCGGACTTCGTGCGGGTCCACGGCTTCGTCTCGAAGAAGACGGCCGAAGGACGCGCGCTCCTCGACCGGCTCTTCGCCGAGACCCACTTCCTCCTCCTCCCCTCCCGCGCCGAGTGCAACGCCGTCGTCCTCGCCGAGGCGGGCTCCTACGGCCTCCCCTGCCTCACCACCGACGTCGGCGGGATCCCGACCTCCATCCGCGACGGCCTCAACGGCCGGACCTTCCCCCGCGACGCCGGCCCCGGGCCCTACGCCGACTACGCCGTCGACGTCCTCTCGCGCCCCGGCGAGTACGGGCGCCTGGCCGCGTCGTCGTTCGAGGAGTACACGAGACGACTCAATTGGTCCGTCGCCGGTCGCGAAGCCGCACGCCTCATCCGGGAATACTGCGCCTGACCCCGCCGCCCTATCGCCCCGTCACCCCATCACCTTGGCAGGGCCGAAGCGCGCCGGCGGGGTCACGCCCTGCGGTACGCGCGGCGCAGCATCGCCCAGCACGCGACAAGGGCGATCGCCATCCAGAGGACGCCCCAGACCAGCGTCGGCACCCCCGTCATCCCGGCGAGGAGACGGGCGTCCGATTCGAGGTGAGGGCGTTGCAGGATGTCGCTCCGGATGTCCAGCACGGCGTAGAGCGCGCTCGTCAGCCCGAGCGTGGTCAGCAGCGCGGCCTGACCGGCGGGCCGCAGCCGCCGCGCCGCGGCCACCAGCCCCACGCCGAAGAGGAGGCAGAAGACGAGACCGAAGAGATTGCGCACGTAGAACGCCGCCGCCGCGAGGACCGCCGCGCCGAGCCCGGCGACCACCCACCGCACCCGCGCCGCCCGCGCCATCGACGCCTCCAGCATCGCGAGCCCCCACCCGAGGCTGCCGAGATACCCCGCCGAAAGGGCGATGAACGCGTTCCCGCCCCGCGCCAGCGTCAACCCACCCTCGTCGGGCGAGAGCAGGATCCGTTCGACCGACCCGCCCGTCGCCAACACCGCCAGCGCGTGGCTGAGCTCGTGCAGCAGCACGACGAAGATCCGGAGCGGGTAGACGACCGGCGTCTCCCAGAGCGCCCAGAGCGCCGCGAAGTAGCCGGCGAAAGCCACCAGAAAGCCGAGCCGTCGGCGAGTCTTCCGTTGCATGGGGGAGGACCGAAAGGGTGAACGTCGCGCTTCGGCCCCTAATATAACGCCCCCGCCCCGACGCGCCCGACGCCCCCACGGCCTTGCCCGCCGTCGCCCCGGATGCGTACACTTTTCCCCACACCCACGCGGGCCGGATGCCACCGCCGCGCCCCCGGCGCGGCCGCGTGACCGGATCAGGCCCGCGCGTCACCCCCGATCACCGTCGGCTCCATGCCACCCAGAAGTCTACGCCGCCGCCGGCTCCTCGCGGCGCTCGTCCTCGCCGCCGCCCTCCCGCTCGCCCGACCGCTCGGCGCGCAGGAGGCGCCCTCCGCGACCGCCGAGGTGTTCCGCCGCTTCGCCGACCGCGTCGTCAAGATCCAGGTCGTCGAGACCGGCTCCGCGGCCCGTGCGACGATCGGCTCCGGCTTCTTCGTCAGCGCCGAGGGCCACGTCGTCACGAACTACCACGTCGTCTCCAAGATCGTCCACGACCCCGGCCGCTACCGCGCCGAGCTCATCGACGTGGCCGGCTCGATCGCGCCGGTCGAGATCCTCGCCATCGACGTCGTCCACGACCTCGCCGTCCTCCGCGCCGACGTCCGACCCGAACGGCACTTCGCCCTCGCGCCGGCCACCGCCACCCAGGGCACCCGGCTCTACGCCCTCGGACACCCCAACGACCTCGGCCTCAGCATCGTCGAAGGGACCAACAACGGCCTCCTCCGACACACGCTCTACCCGAAGATCCACTTCACCGGCTCGCTCAACCCGGGGATGAGCGGCGGGCCGACGATCGACGCGGACGGCCGCGTCATCGGGATCAACGTCGCGACCGCGGGGAACCAGATCAGCTTCCTCGTCCCCGTCGACCGCGCGGTCGAGCTCGCCGCCAGGGCGATGGCCCCCGACCACGCCCCGCCCGCCGACCTCCTCGCCGAGGTCGGCCGGCAAATCGAGGCGCACCAGCGCATCTACCTGGCCGACATGCTCGCCGGCGAGCCGAAGACCGTCGACCTCGGCCCCTACCGCGCCATCACCGAGCCCGCCCCCTTCTTCCGTTGCTGGGGCGACGTCGATCGCGGCCAGGACCGCCCCTACGAAGCCGTCTACCACCACTGCTCGACCGACGACTACCTCTTCATCGCCGACGACCAGATCTCCGGCGTCGTCGAGGTCTCGCACGCGCTCGTCACCACCTCGTCGCTCAATCGGTGGCGCTTCTACTCCCTTTACACCGACCTCTTCGCCCACGACGAGACCCCCGCCGGCAGCGAGGAGCACGTCACGAGCTGGCGCTGCGCCACCCGCAACGTCCGCAACGCGACGACGCCGCTGCGCGCCGTCCTCTGCCTCCGCCGCTACCGCAAGCTCGCCGAGCTGTACGACGCCGTCCTCAGGGTCGCCGTCCTCGGCCACACCGACTCCGGCCTCGTCTCCACCCTCGCCCTCTCCGGCGTCGGGCACGACAACATCGTCACTCTCACCGACCGCTACCTGGAAAGCATCACGTGGCGCTGATCCTCGAAGTCCTCGACGCTCGGACCGGCGGGGTGCGCACCCGGCTCCGCATCGAGTCCCTCCCCTTCACCCTGGGACGGGCACTCGACAACGACCTGATCCTCGACGACCCCTACGTCGACCCCCACCACGCCCGCATCGCCGATGCCGGCGAGCTCGGCGCCGTCCTCGAGGACCTCGGCTCCCTCAACGGCATCGTCCCGACCGATGCCGACCGCCGCTTCGCCCGCGTCCCCGCACGACCCGGCACCGAGGTCCGCATCGGCCGCACCCTCCTGCGGTTCCGCGACCCCGCCGAGCCGGTGCCTCCGGCCCTGCCGTACAACCCCGCCGGCGCCGCGGGGAACGCCCGTTGGCTCTCGACGGCGCGCGGCCGAGCCGCCATCTCCACCCTCGCCATCGGCGCCGTCGCCGCCACCCTCTGGCTCGGCTCCTACGAGCGAAACGCCGCCAGCGACGTCTTCGGCGGCGTCCTCGCCTTCTTCGTGCTCTCTTCGATCTGGGCCGGGATCTGGGCCGTCGCCAGTCGCATCGTCGTTCACCGCTTCCACTTCCTCGGCCACTTCGCCGTCGTCTCCGCCATCACCCTCGCCGGACTCGCGTACTCGGCCCTCGTAGGGTGGATCGACTTCCTCTTCCCCGACAACCCGCTCTCCGACCCCGCCGGCGCCGCGGCCGCCCTCGCCCTCATCGCCTCGACCGTCGCCGGCCACCTCGCCCTCGCCTCCAACCTCTCCCGCCGCCGCCGCTGGCGCGCCGGGTTCATCGCCGGTGGGGCCGTCCTCGCCATCGCCGGCCTCGCCGCCCTCGCCGAAGGCGACACCTTCTCCGACATCCCCGAGTTCCCCACCGTCCTCAAACCCATCGCCCCTCGCTGGCTCCCCACCATCCCCGCCGCCGACTTCGCCGACGTGGCCGCCGAGCTCAAGCTCGAGGTGGACCGATTGGCGGTGGAGGATTAGGCGGGGAATCCCTGCGACGGCGTATCCTTTTCCCGTGACGCTACGTCTTGGGACGGTACGACGGCGGGCGGCGCCGGGAACACCGCCGCCCCGCCCGACGACCGATCCACCTGCTGAGCCTTGGAGTCGAGCCCATGCCTGAACCGATCGACCTGAACGCCCTCTCCGACGCGATCCGCCGGAGTCGCGATGCCTTCGTCGAACAGACCGAGCCCCACAGGCCCGCCCTCTGGGACTACTGCCTCCGCCTGACCGGCTCCCCCTGGGACGCCGAGGACCTGGTCCAGGAGACGATGCTCCGCGCCTTCGCCCGGCTCGGCAACTTCTGGCAGCCGATCCGCGACGGCCGGGCGTACCTCTTCCGCACCGCGACGAACACCTGGATCGACGGGCTCCGCCGGGCCAGGTCCGAGGCGGTCCGCCGCGACGTCGCCCTCGACGACCTCGACGCGATCCCCGGCGCTGAGGCCGCCGACGCCGCCGTCCACGCCCGCGAGGCGCTCGCCCACCTCGTCGCCGCGCTCCCGCCGCGCCAGCGCGTCGTCCTGCTCCTCGCCGATGTCTTCGAATTCCGCAACCGCGAGATCGGCGCGATGATCGGCGTGACCGAGGGCGCCGTCAAAGCGCTCCTCCACCGCGCCCGCACGACGCTCCGCGAGAGCCGCGCCGCGGCCGCCGACCCCGCGCCGACAGCTCGCCGCCCCGTCGAGCTCTCCCCCGAGGAACAGGCCATCCTCGCCCGCTTCGTCGACGCCTTCAACCGCAAGGACCCCGACGCGCTCCTCGAGCTCCTCGACGCCGACGCCGCCACCGTCATCGTCGGCGTCGCCGAAGAGCACGGCCGCGACGTCATCCGCGACCAGTCGCTCGCCGAGGAGATCACGAACCCGACCCCCCAGACGGCCGAGCTCGGCTTCCTCTTCGGCGAGCCGGTCGTCCTGGTCTACACCCCCCCCCCCGACCAGCCCCGGACCCTCGGCTGGATCATCCGCCTGGGGCTCAGCGCCGGGAAGATCTGCCGCTGGTACTCCTACTACTTCACCCCCGAGCTCATCCGCCACGCCGCCGCCGCGATCGGCGTACCCGCATCGCCGGCCGGCTACCGCTACATCTTCGCGGGGACGGCCGAACCGCTCCCCACCCCTTGAGATGAAGGTCCCCCGGCTCGAGCGGGCCGTCACCGTCGGAGGACGGGACGCCCGCTCACCGGATCATCCGCACGATCAGCCAGATCACGAGGAGCACGACGAGGACGAGGATCACCCCGGCCCACAACCCGACCCGGAAGATCCCCTCCACGAGCTCGCACCCCGTTAGAAGGCTGTTGAAAAACGTCCGCAAGGAGATGGTGTCTGAGATGCGCGATGAGTAGATTTCATCGAGCACTGGGACCACTTCATTGCGGGAGCGAGTGAGCGATGCTGGGCCGAAATACGTCC